>ERZ779669.163-NODE-163-length-42973-cov-7.533319_pt1 | contig 42973 bp, 31 predicted proteins | sample MGYA00511372_ERZ779669 | MGnify/ENA primary metagenome ERZ779669 (study PRJEB29588, sample SAMEA1967891) | human gut metagenome | biome: human gut; feature: human-associated habitat; material: faeces | place: Denmark | collected 2008/2010 ... | reverse complement strand
CCACCTTGTTTAGTGACATATCTTTTCAGATAAATGAGAAAGACCGTATTGCCTTGATGGGGAAAAATGGTGCGGGCAAGTCTACCTTATTAAAGATCTTGGCTGGTGTGCGGCAACCTAGTCGTGGAAAGGTGTCGGCTCCTAAGGATTGTGTGATAGCTTATCTGCCACAGCATCTGATGACGGAAGACGGGCGTACGGTATTTGAAGAGGCTTCGATGGCCTTTTCCCACTTGAAGGAAATGGAAAGGGAAATAGAAGTCCTGAATAATGAACTGGCGACCCGTACGGACTATGAGAGCGAGGATTATATGGCTTTGATAGAGAAGGTGGCCACGATGAGCGAGAAGTTCTATGCCATCGACCTGACCCATTTTGAAGAAGATGTGGAAAAAGCCTTGTTGGGATTAGGATTCGAGCGTTCGGACTTTACGCGGCCTACGAGTGATTTCAGCGGAGGTTGGCGTATGCGCATCGAGTTGGCCAAATTGTTGTTGCAGGATCCTGACGTGTTGCTGTTGGACGAGCCGACCAACCATTTGGACATCGAGAGCATACAGTGGTTGGAACATTTTCTGACGGAGAGTGCCCGTGCCGTGGTGGTCATCAGCCACGACCGCAAGTTTGTGGACAATATCACGACGCGTACGATAGAAGTCACGATGGGGCGTATCTACGATTACAAAGTCAATTACAGCAAGTATCTGGAACTCCGTAAGGAACGGCGCGAACAGCAAATGAAACAGTACGAGGAGCAACAGAAGATGATTCAGGAAACCAAAGACTATATCGAACGTTTCAAGGGTACATACAGTAAGACGTTGCAGGTGCAGAGCCGTGTGAAGATGCTGGAAAAGTTGCAGATTATCGAGGTGGACGAGGAAGATACGTCGGCTTTGAGGCTGAAGTTTCCGCCTTCGCCCCGTAGCGGGAACTATCCGGTGACGATGGAGGACGTGGGTAAGCGTTACGGCGACCATCGTGTGTTCGGCGGCGTCAACCTGACGGTAGAGCGGGGCAACAAGATTGCTTTTGTAGGACGTAACGGTGAGGGTAAGTCCACTTTGGTGAAATGTATTATGGGTGAGATAGAGCACGAAGGCACGTTGACGTTGGGACATAATGTCCAAATCGGTTATTTTGCCCAGAATCAGGCTTCGTTGTTGGATGGAGAACTGACCGTGTTCCAGACGATAGACGATGTGGCCCAAGGGGAAATCCGCACGAAGATACGCGATTTGTTGGGAGCTTTCATGTTCGGGGGCGAGGACAGTACCAAGAAGGTGAAGGTGCTTTCGGGGGGAGAACGTACACGTCTGGCGTTGCTCAAACTCCTGCTCAACCCGGTCAACCTGTTGATATTGGACGAACCTACCAATCATTTGGACTTGAAGACGAAGGACATTTTGAAGCAAGCCTTGGTGGCGTTTGACGGCACGCTGATTGTGGTGAGCCACGACCGGGACTTCTTGGACGGATTGGTTAGTAAAGTGTACGAATTTGGTCATGGAAAGGTGCGTGAGCACCTGTGTGGCATTTATGAGTTTTTGGAACAGAAAAAAATGGAGAACTTACAAGAGTTGGAGCGGAAACGTTGATTTTTTCCCCCTTTGTCGATATTTTCCCGTGAATTTCTGGGAGAAAAAAAATAGAATGCTTAATTTTGTCCCAATTTTGGGGTTCTGTGTAAAGCGGGACTCTCGAAAGCGTGTGATTGTAAAACAACTATAATTCTGAAAAGAGGATGAAGAAACAATTCAAAAAGGTCTTGGTTTTGGGTTCCGGAGCGTTGAAAATCGGTCAGGCCGGTGAATTCGATTATTCCGGTTCACAGGCACTGAAAGCATTGCGCGAAGAAGGTGTCCGTTCTGTGTTGGTTAACCCTAACATCGCTACCATTCAAACTTCCGAAGGAATTGCCGATGAGGTCTATTTCTTGCCGGTCACTCCTTATTTTGTGACGGAAATCATTAAAAAAGAACGTCCCGACGGCATTTTGCTGGCATTCGGAGGCCAGACGGCGCTGAACTGCGGAACGGAACTGTATCGTAACGGAGTGTTGAAGGAATACGGCGTGGAAGTGTTGGGTACTTCGGTAGAAGCCATCATGTACACGGAAGACCGTGACCTTTTCGTGAAGAAACTCGATGAGATTCCGATGAAGACTCCTGTCAGCAAGGCGGTAGAGAATATGGAAGACGCCTTGGCCGCAGCGCGTGAAATCGGTTATCCGGTCATGATACGTTCTGCATACGCATTAGGCGGTTTGGGCAGCGGCATCTGTCCGGACGAGGAACGTTTCATCGAATTGGCCGGCAGTGCTTTTACCTTCGCACCGCAGGTTTTGGTGGAAGAATCCTTGAAAGGCTGGAAAGAAATCGAGTTCGAGGTCATCCGCGATGCGAACGACCATTGTTTCACCGTAGCCAGCATGGAAAACTTCGACCCGTTGGGAATCCATACGGGCGAGTCCATCGTAGTGGCGCCGACTTGTTCGCTGACGGAAGAACAAGTGACGATGTTGCAGGATTTGTCTAAGAAATGTATTCGTCATTTGGGAATCGTAGGCGAGTGTAACATCCAATATGCTTTCAATGCCGAGACTAACGATTACCGTGTCATTGAAGTAAATGCCCGCCTGAGCCGTTCTTCGGCGTTGGCTTCCAAGGCCACCGGTTATCCGTTGGCCTTTGTGGCTGCCAAGATTGCCTTGGGGTACACGTTGGATCAGATAGGCGAGATGGGGACGCCCAACTCAGCATACGTGGCTCCTTCGCTGGACTATCTGATTTGCAAGATACCACGTTGGGACTTGACGAAATTCGAGGGCGTGTCGCGTCACATCGGTTCGAGCATGAAATCGGTAGGTGAAATCATGTCTATCGGCCGCTCGTTCGAAGAGATTATCCAGAAAGGTTTGCGTATGATAGGCCAGGGGATGCACGGTTTTGTGGGCAATGACCACGTGCATTTCGAACAACTGGACGAAGAGCTCTCCAACCCGACGGATTTGCGTATTTTCGCCATGGCACAAGCTTTGGAAGAAGGGTATACCATACAGCGCATTTATGAGTTGACGAAGATAGACCCGTGGTTCATCGGCAAGTTGAAGAACATTGTCGATATGAAGAAAGAACTGGAGGGACATGATACGTTGGAGTCCGTTACTCCTGAGTTGTTGCGTGAGGCCAAGCGGTTGGGCTTCTCCGATTTCCAGATTGCACGTTTTGTGCTCAAGCCGGAAGGCACCAATATGGAGAAGGAGAATTTGCAGGTGCGCCAGTACCGTAAGCAACTGGGTATCTTACCGGCTGTGAAGCGCATCAACACGGTGGCATCCGAACATCCGGAACTGACGAACTACCTTTACATGACATACGGCACGGACGGCTACGATGTCAATTATTACAAGAATGACAAGTCTGTCATCGTGTTGGGGTCCGGTGCTTACCGTATCGGTTCTTCGGTGGAATTCGATTGGTGCTCCGTCAACGCGGTACAGACCGCACGCAAGTTGGGTTACAAGTCCATCATGATCAACTATAATCCAGAGACGGTTTCGACGGACTATGACATGTGCGACCGTCTCTACTTCGATGAGCTGTCTTTCGAGCGTGTGCTCGACGTGATCGACTTGGAGCAGCCGGGCGGTGTCATCGTGTCCGTGGGTGGACAGATACCGAACAACTTGGCCATGAAACTCCATCGTCAGTCGGTACACATCCTGGGCACGTCTCCTGTGTCTATCGACCGTGCGGAGAACCGCAACAAGTTCTCGGCCATGCTCGACCAGCTGGGTATCGACCAACCGGCCTGGCAGGAACTGACCAGCCTGGACGACGTAAAAGAGTTCGTGAAGAAAGTGGGCTATCCGGTATTGGTTCGGCCATCGTACGTGCTCTCCGGAGCGGCCATGAACGTATGCTATGACCAAGAGGAACTGGAACGCTTCCTGCAAATGGCCAGCGAGGTGTCCAAGGAATATCCGGTAGTCGTATCACAGTTCATGCAGGAAACCAAGGAAATCGAATTCGATGCCGTGGCACAGAACGGAGAGATTGTGGAATACGCCATTTCAGAACACATCGAATATGCGGGAGTCCATTCGGGTGACGCCACTCTGGTATTCCCCGCACAGCATATTTATTTTGCGACAGCCCGCCAGATTAAGAAAATCAGCCGCAAGATTGCCAAGGAACTCAACATTTCGGGTCCGTTCAACATCCAGTACCTGGCCAAGAACAACGACGTGAAAGTGATTGAATGTAACCTGCGTGCTTCCCGCAGCTTCCCGTTCGTATCGAAGGTGTTGAAACGCAACTTCATCGAAACGGCCACCCGCATCATGCTCGATGCCCCGTATGTGCGCCCAGACAAACTGGCGTTCGACATCGACTGGATTGGGGTCAAGGCCTCCCAGTTCTCGTTCGCCCGTCTGCAGAATGCCGACCCGGTACTGGGTGTCGACATGTCATCTACGGGAGAAGTAGGCTGTCTGGGTGATGACTTTGACGAAGCCTTGCTGAACGCCCTGATTGCCACGGGCTACAAGATTCCGAAGAAATCGGTGCTGTTCTCGTCCGGCGCTACCAAATCGAAAGTAGACCTGCTGGATGCCAGCCACATGCTGCACCAGAAAGGATACGACCTGTATGCGACGGCCGGCACGGCTGCCTTCCTGAACTCGCACGGCATTCCGACCACGCCGGTGTTCTGGCCCGATGAGCGCCCACATGCTGAAAACAACGTGATGAAGATGATTGCGGAACACAAATTCGAACTGATTGTGAACATCCCGAAGAACCATACCAAGCGGGAGCTTACCAACGGATACCGCATCCGCCGCGGGGCTATCGACCACAATATTCCGCTGATTACCAACGCCCGTCTGGCCAAGGCATTCATCGAGGCTTTCTGCCATCTGAAACAGGAAGATATCCAGATAAAGAGCTGGCAGGAATACAAATGAAAAGTGTAGACTTCCGACGTCTTTTGAAGATTTTCTGAAGACTTTTGAGGACTCAAAAAAAACGTAAGTGCGTTCGAATGAAAACGCACTTACGCTTGAAACAAAACGCTTCGACGTTTTAGATAAAACGCCTTTACGTTTCAGGTAAAACGCACTTACGTTTTCCTCCAAACGCAAAGGCGTTTTTTCAATGCTTTTTTTCACTTATTTCAGGGCCGATTCAATGGCTTTCATCAGTTCCTCAAATTCAGCTTTCGTATAGCCGACAGAAGCCCGAATCAGCTTGCCGTCCTTTCCGAACAGATAAGCACGGGGAATACTTTGGTCGGCAAACAGGGAGAACACTTCCCGCTTCGGGTCCGGATAGAGCGGAAAGGTAAACTTTTTCCGTTCGTTGTATTTCTTCAACTCGGCATCGGTATGTTCCCGCCCGATGACCAGCAACTTGAAATCCTTGCAATCCTTATATTTCGGCCACAAGGTTTTCTGCACTTCCGCCAGTTCCAGCTGGCAAGGGCCGCACCACGTGGCAAACAAACTCACCAGTACCACCTTGCCTTTCAAGTCGGCCGGGGTCACTTTCCCATACACTTCCGAACTGAGGGTGATGGCTGGCATCGCATCCCCCACTTTGATCTTTTCTTTTCCCGCATCCTGTGCAGAGGCAGCCAGTACCCCCATCCAAATCAGGCACAGAAGACTCCAGATTCGTACGCTTTTCATTGTCTTTTTCCTTTCTGTAAATGTTAAATCCTGACAAAGATACCGTAAACCGATGGAAAATCCGCCGGGGAACCTATCTTTGTAAAGAGTTTTAACGAAAAAACAAGCCTGCAATATGATGACCTTCATTTCGTGTGCCAAAACCATGACGGCACGCACCAAGATAAAGTTCCCCGAAACCACTGTACCTCATTTTCAGAAGGAAGCCCGGGAAAATGCCCTGTACATGAACCAGTTCACCGCCGAGGAACTGGGCCGGATGCTGAAAGTAAATGCCAAACTGGCGGCAGAAAACCGCTTGCGTTACCAGGATTTTCTTTCACCGGATGCTCCGTCTCTTCCGGCACTGCTGGCCTACACGGGCATGGTGTTCAAACGCATCCATCCGGCCGACTTTACCCCGGAAGATTTTCAGTTTGCTCAGCAGCACCTGCTCATTACCTCTTTTTTATATGGGTTACTGCGCCCGCTGGATGCCATCAGGAACTACCGGATGGAGGGGAATGTCCGCCTGCCGGAACATCAGCACCAAACGCAGTTCGACTATTGGAAACCGATTCTGACAGACTACTTCATCGAAGCCGTCCGTCGGCAAGGAGGTATTCTGGTCAATCTGGCCAGTGGCGAGATGAAAGACTTGTTCCATTGGGACAAGGTATGCCGGGAAGTCCAGGTCATCACCCCCGAATTTTATACCCTGAAAAACGGGAAGCCTACCACCGTGGTGGTCTATGCCAAGATGTGCCGCGGCGAAATGACCCGCTTCATCCTGAAAAACCGGATAGAACAGCCGGAACAGCTGAAAGCCTTTGAATGGGAAGGCTTTTCCTACGATGCGGCCTCCAGCGACGCACAGACACTCCGCTTCCTGCTGAAATAGGAATGAAAAGCGGGAAACGCTGACGACACATCTTCGTAAATGTAACTTCATCGGATTGCTTTCACCCTGTAACGGGAAGTCTGCAACTTTGCAGCAGAAAAAAGCAAACGATACATGAACAGAACAAGAAGATGGATTCACGCAGCGCTTTTTACCTCACTGATTACTGCCAAAGTGTTTGCAGTAGAGGTAAATGTCAATATCAAGGGCTGCATTACAGACCAGAAATCAAAAGAGCCGCTGATTGGTGCCACGGTACAGATTGTAGGGAGCAGCATCGGAACCGTGACCGACATGGACGGAAATTTCCAGCTTTCAGGAGTGGAAAATGTCTTTGTCCGCGGATTGGACGACCGCTACAACCTCGCCACCCTCAACCGCTATCCCATCCCGTCGGAAGACCCTGAATACAAAAACATTGCCCTCGACTTTTTCTCCACCGACGTCATCCAGTCGGTGGAAGTAAACAAGGCTTTTTATGGCAACACCCCTGCCGATGCATCGGGAGCCAACATCAACATCACGTCGAAGGAACTGACGGGAGACGCCACACTGTACTTCAGCCTGTCGGGAGGCGTTAATACCCAAGCGCTGTCGGGCGACCTACGCCACCGGCCAGGTAATAGACGATGCCATCAAGGTGCGCAGAGGAGCTACCGCACACATTGAAAACGCCCTAGTGATTGGAAACGGACAGATGAAAGACTTCATCGATGTGACCGACTCCAAAGGAATTTGCTTTTCTTCTCCGGTTTTCATGCAAAGTATCCACCGCGCATGGAAACCGGATATTCTTTTTCTTCCGATTTCCTTATTTTATGAAGGGTTTTTCCTACTTTTGTACAGACCTAAATAATAAGTATATGATGTATCCTTTAAAATTCAAACCGATTTTGAAATCCACCCTTTGGGGAGGAGAGCGTATCATTCCTTTCAAACAGCTTGACTGCCAACAGGAACAGGTGGGAGAAAGCTGGGAAATATCCGACGTGCCAGGTGATGAATCCGTAGTGGCCGACGGGGCAGATGCCGGCAAGAACCTTACCCAACTGATGCAAGAATATAAGGAGAAACTGGTAGGAAAAGAAAATTATCAGCGTTTCCAGGGCAAATTCCCTCTGCTGATCAAATTTATCGATGCCAAACAAGATTTATCCATCCAGGTACACCCCAACGATAAACTGGCCATGAAGCGCCACCAGTCCATGGGAAAGACGGAGATGTGGTACATCATCGACAATACGGGCGGAAAAGCACATCTTTATTCCGGACTGAAGAAAAAAATCACTCCGGAAGAATATGCCCGGATGATTGAAGACAATACCATCTGCGATGCACTCGACAAATACGACGTACAGCCGGGCGATGTGTTCTTCCTGCCGGCAGGACGTATCCACAGCATCGGAGCAGGCTGTTTCCTGGCCGAAATCCAGCAGACTTCCAACATCACTTACCGTATCTACGACTTCAACCGTAGAGACAAGAACGGTAACCTGCGCGAACTGCACACCGAACTGTCGAAAGATGCTATCGACTATACGGTGGAAAACGACTATCGTACCCACTACACTCCGCGCAAGGACGAACCGGTGGAACTGGTCAGCTGTCCGTATTTCACTACTTCTGTCTACAATCTGACAGAATCCATGACGATGGACTACAGTGAACTGGATTCTTTTGTCATCTACATCTGCATGAAGGGAAGCTGCACCGTGACCGACAATGAAGGCAACAGCATTTCCCTGAAAGCCGGTGAGTCTGTCTTGTTCCCTGCCACGACCCAGAACTTGGAAGTCGTGCCAGACGGTGAAGTGTCCTTCCTGGAAACTTACGTATAAATTACCTGTATTTCTCATTCTAGCTGAGTCCTTTTCTTCCCCTGCCCGCGCACGGAAGAAAGGGACTCAGTCGTTTTTCATAAACGCATTGGGCGACATGCCCGTAATCTGACGGAACACCCGGTTGAAATTGTTCGGGGTGGTAAATCCCACTTCGTAGGCAATCTGCTGCATGGTCTTGCCTCCGTCGGCAAACAGTTCGATGGCCCGCATAATCCGGAGGTTGTTCACATAATAGCTGAAGCGTATGCCCGATTCATTGAACAAACGGCTCAGGTTACGCACCGAGAAACCGAAATGTTCAGCCAGCTGCGGCATCTTCAGGTTTTCTTGCAGATGTTCCTGCAAATATGCCAATATGGGATGCAAACGGGCATCGTTGGGAATGGTCAGAGTTTTCAACAGGAAGCCCATGTTCTGGCTGATGGAAGGAAGCAAGCGGAAGAAGCCCAGGGCAAAAGCATACAAGTCGGGGGTATCCGCCCGGTTTATCTCCGTCCCTTTCGAAGCGATAAACTTCAGGTTTTCCGCCACAAACGAGTCGGTGTGGTAAATGGAAAAGTCCTTCAACGCCTCATCGCCTCCATGGCTGTCGAGCGACAAATAAAAAATTACCAGCGAAGTCTGCCGGTTGTTACTGCACAGTTTGTGTTCCGTGCAACCGGGAATCCAGGCTATGTGCTTCTCCGGCACAAAATAGTTGGTCGAACCAATCTGCACATGCAATGTGCCCGAAAGGGTATATACAATCTGGCACTGGTCGTGCGTATGCCCCGGCAGATTAACCTCTTCCCAACCCGTCTTCTTGATTCGGATGGTCTCCCTGCTGGTACGGTTTATCAACGAAATATAACTCTCCTGTTCCTGATTCATCGCTAGTTCTATGGCCTAAAATGATAATCTTTTTGCATAAACTGCAAATTCCGCATAAAAATAAAGGTTTAATTTTGCACCAGCAATAGAAGAGACTATAAATTAGCGATGAAATTATGATGAAATGTATTTTGGCAATTGCAGTTTTGCTTGCAGGAACCACCTTCCGCGCACCGGCCATGCCCGAAAAAGCTTCCGAGAACAAACAGGAAAGCATCAAAGTGGAAATTACGGAGGGGCAGATAGATGTAATCAGTGGCATTATCTATTCACAGGTCATTTCCACTCACAGCAACCGTGCGTTGCGAATGACCGTGCTGGTTCCACGGACCCGTACCCCCAAACCTGCAATTGTATATTTCCCCGGAGGAGGATTCACATCTGCAGATTATGAGAAGTTCATCGAAATGCGTATGGCACTGGCCAAAGCCGGATTCGTGGTGGCCGCCGCAGAGTACCGCACGGTTCCCGACAAATTTCCAGCACTGGTTATCGATGGAAAAGCGGCCGTACGTTTCCTGAGAGCACATGCCGCACAATTTGGCATCGACCCCAACCGCATCGGAGTCATCGGAGATTCTGCCGGCGGTTATCTGTCACAAATGGTGGGAACTACCAACGGGGAAAAGGAATTCGACCAAGGAGACTACCTGGACCAGTCGTCCGATGTACAGGCAGCCGTTACCATTTACGGCATCAGCAACTTGCTGAACATTGGTGAAGGCTATTCTGAGGCCATACAGCAGGTTCATGCTTCACCGGCTGTGACAGAGGCTTTGCTCGTACATGGTACAGCCTTTGCAGACTTTGCGGGGGCCAGCATCCTTTCCGACCCGGACAAGGCCATGAAAGCCAGTCCGCTGGGACACGTAAAGGAGCACATGCCTCCCTTCCTGATTATGCATGGAAGCAATGACAAGTTGGTATCGCCCGTGCAAAGCGAACAGCTGTTCAAAGCCCTGACAGAAAAAGGCAACCAAGCCACTTACGTCACGGTGGAAGGCGCCGGACACGGTGATCTGTACTGGTTCCAGCAACCGGTTATCGAGAGAGTGGTCAGCTGGTTTCAAACTGTTTTTCAATATCACACAGACAAATGAATAAAAGACTAATTGCAAGTATCGGAGTTCTTTCTTTTTTTATGTACATCGCGGCCCAAGAGCGGGTGCTTTCCATTGACGAACTGTTTCAGCTGGCAGACCAAAACAGTAAGAGCATTCAGCTGCATGCACTGGCTATCGACGAAAGTGCACAGGCTGTCAAAGTGGCCAAGGATGCCAAGCTGCCGTCTATCAATGCCCAACTGGAACTCAATTACATTGGAGATGGTTGCATGACCGACCGAAATTTCAGTAACGGGGTACATGCCGACATGCCACACTTCGGGAATACCTTTGTGCTCAAGGCCTCACAGGTCATCTATGCAGGGGGAGGCATCAACGCCAACATCCAGAAAGCGAAACTGCAGCACCAACTCTCCCAACAGACTTACGACAACAATCAGCAGGATTTACGATTCATGCTGCTGGGTTACTACCTGGACTTGTTCCAACTGCGGAACCAACAGACCGTATATGAAAAGAACATCGAGCAGACCCGTCTGCTGGTAAAGGATATGCGGGCTGCCTACCAGCAAGGAACGGCACTGAAAAGTGACATCACCCGTTACGAGCTGCAGCTTCAGAATCTCCAACTGGGACTGACTTCTACTGTAAACAGGCTCAACGTGCTGAACCACAAACTGACAACGACCATCGGACTGGAACCTTCAGTACACATCGTCCCGGACTCCACAGCTTTGTTCCAGATTAACGTGGACAAACGGCAGGAAATTTCCTGGATGGAAGATTCGCAGGAATCGCCGACCCTTCAGCAGGCACAAACCGCCATCAAACTGAGCCACAACCAGCAGAACCTGATTCGTTCGGAACGCCGACCACACATCAGCCTGACAGCCACAAACGACTTTACCGGCCCCATCCTGGTAGAGGTACCGCCCTTGAACAACAATTTCACCTACTGGTTTGCCGGCGTAGGAATCTCCTACAATCTGGATGCCCTCTTCAAAACCAAAAAGAAATTGCGGCAGGCACGGATTGCCACTTCGAAAGCGGAAAAGAACTACGAGCTGGCCAAGGAAGAAATCGAGAACAGCGTGCATGAAGCCTACGTGAACCTGAACGAAGCCTACGTGCGGCTCCAGACCCAACAGAAGAGCGTGCAGCTGGCACACGAAAACTTCCGGATTGTCCGCCAACGTTACCTGAACGGGCTGTCACTGATTACCGACATGCTGGATGCCAGCAACATGCAGCTGGACATGGAACTCCAGCTAGCCAACTATCAGATTGGCATATTATATCAGTACTACCTGTTGAAAAAGATTACAGGAACCCTTTAACTTCATTTATATTCACACAAAAAAGAATCAAGACATGATACGAAACAAAAAAAGAGCCATCTCTAATTTCTTTATACTTCTGGTCCTCGCAGCCGGCATCAGCTGGGTATGCGGCAAGTTCATCCATCTGGGCAACGTGGAATACACCGACAATGCACAAGTGAAACAGCACCTCACCCCCGTCAGCACACGGGTACAGGGATTCATCAAGAAGATTTGCTTTGAAGAATACCAAACCGTGAAGAAAGGAGATACACTGGCCATCATCGAAGACACGGAATACCGGTTGAAAGTGGCCCAAGCCGAGGCCGACTACCGGAATGCCCTGGCCGGAAAGAGCGCCATGTACACCACCATCAACACCACGCAGAACAACATCCTTGTGACGGATGCGGCCATTGACGAACAGCGGGTCCGCCTGAAGAATGCAGAAACCGATTACAAACGTTATCAGGAACTGCTGAAAGAAGAGGCCGTCACTCCCCAGCAGTTCGACCGGGTAAAGACGGACTACGAGGCCACCCAGGCCCGCTACGAACAGCTGATGCGACAGAAACAGTCGACCTTGCTCCAGAAACAGGAACAGACCCAGCGACTGGAACAGAACGAATCGGCCATCAAACTGGCGGAAGCGGCTCTCAATCTGGCCAAGCTGAACCTTTCTTATACCGTCATTCTGGCTACTACCGACGGAGTGACCGGACGAAAGGATATCCACGAAGGGGAACTGGTGCAGCCGGGACAGGCCTTGGTGACACTGGTGGACGGTACGGAAAAATGGGTCATCGCCAACTACAAGGAAACCCAAACGACCGACATGCGGAGAAACCAGCTGGTAGAAGTGAAGGTGGATGCCATTCCGGGGGTGAAATTTGAAGGACGCATCGCTTCCATCTCGGATGCCACCGGAGCCTCTTATTCGCTCATTCCGCAAAACAACTCGGCCGGCAACTTCGTGAAGGTAGAACAACGTATCCCGGTCCGCATCGAATTTACCAAGAACAACCGTCCGGAAGACTTGCAGCGTCTGAGAGCCGGAATGAATGTAGAATGTTACGTAAAACAATAAGTTGAGAAATGGCTGAACAACGTCCCCGTATCCTCTATTTTAAAGATTTTCTGCCCACCTCCGTCTGCATCGGCTTGTCCATGTTTTTTGCCATGGTATTCCAGTTCAACGGAGGAGTATTCCTGCCGGCAGCCACCCAAATGTCGAGTGCCTTGGGTTGTATTCAGGAAGATGTCACCATGGCCGGATATGCCTCTTTCATCGGCATGACCATCATCTTCCCGATTCTGTTCCGTCTGAAGGCACGGTTTACCACCCGCTCCATCTTCATGACGGTCTGTCCGGTACTGATTGCCTGCAACCTGATTACCATGCACACGGAAAACATCTTCCTGATGATTTGCGTATGCTTTGTGTCGGGATTCTTCCGCATGTGGGGTACGTTTGAATGTTTCTCCAACATCCGTCTGAGCATCACGCCTTCGGGCAACTTCTCCGTGTTCTATCCTGTGATTTACATTATTGTGCTCGAAAGTATCCAGCTTTCCGGACTGGTTACAATGCACATCAACGACTGGGCCAACTGGCAATACATGCACTGGTTCGTCATCGGTATGCTGATGATTGTATGGGTCTGCGTCATGTGTCTTACCCGCCCTGTCCGCCTGATGAAGAAAATGCCGCTGTACGGCATCGACTGGATAGGGCTTTCCCTATGGACCACCATGCTGTTTGCCATTGTTTTCATCTGCATCTACGGAGACTATTATGACTGGCTGGACAGCGCACAGATACGTGCCTGCATCGTGATTGCCGTGGTGACCCTGCTGGTCAACATCAACCGAATGACTTCCATCCGCCATCCATACATCGACCCGCAAGTATTCAAGTACAAGAAGTTCCCCGTCATCCTGTTCTTGTTCCTGATGCTCTGCCTGTTCCTGGCCACTTCTTCCGTGCTTCAGAATGCCTTTATGATGTCCATTCTGCGGTACGATACCCTCAACGCCATTTCCTTGAACTGGTGTGTCTTTGTGGGTATTCTGGCGGGAGCCGGAATCGTCTTTCTCCGGCAGGCAGTCTGGAAAAAAGGATATAAATTACTGATTTCAGTAGGATTCGCGCTGATTGTCGTGTACCAGTATTACATGTATTTCCTGATTTATCCTGACCTAAATATTGAAAGCCTGTATTTGCCGAACTTCCTGAAAGGAATCGGACACGGGATTCTTTACATCGCACTGACCATCTACGTGGCCAAACACATCCCGTTCAAGCACTTCTTCCAGTCATTGTGCGTGCTCAGCTTCATCCGTACCAGCATTGCCACCCCGCTGGGCAGCGCCATACTGAACCGCTGGATGAAACACCTCCAACTGGACAACTGGGCATTGCTGAGCCGTGATTTGGACGACCTCACAGAGTCGATTCCCAATTCTTCCCTCATGCAACTCTACAACGAGGTCAATACCCAGACCATGCTGACCAGCCTGAAAGAACTGTTTGGCTGGGTCTGCATCATTGGAACAGTTTTTCTGGTGATTGTTGTCAGCTACCGGATATGGCGCGACCGTCATCTGGCCGCCCTGAAAATGCTGCACAGCCTGCCCACCAAGAAAAGATACAGACTGTCCAGCATTCATCGTCCCTCTAAGCATTAAAACTTATAGGCAGCAGTAAAGAAGAAAGCAAGGTTACGTGTCTTTGAATAACTGGCCAGCTTGCAGAGACCGAATTCTCCGTCAAGTCCTACCGTCCAGCGCGGGAAGTCCAGTGCGACGCCTCCCACCAATCCGGCATCGAAACGGCGCAAACCCGGGAGAATCACGTTTCCTATCTCTGAATCCCCAAAGGTATTGTACGACAAAGTCAAGTCATCGACTTCAATGTCCCGCTTACCTTTCACCCCATAAGCCAAATAAGGTCCTGCGGTGAATACCATATCGAAGTTCGAAGCTGTACCGACATGGAAAGCAGCCAGCAAAGGCATTTCAAAATAGTTCTGATTTACATGTACATTCACAATTCCCAGATTGTCCACTCCGGATAAGTCCGCATCCATACCGGCTCCTTTGGATACCCAGTTCAATCCGGTCTGGAAAGACACCAGTCCGCTCAGAGGCACATCAATGCCCACTCCTACCTTTTGATTAAACAGAGGAGATGAATCTCCTGCATCTTTCCCCATCCAGGTGCTCATACCCAGTCCTAATTTCATACTCCAGGTTACCTTCGTCTGTGCGGCCATTGTCAACACGGTGAACAAACAAGCCACTATACATGCAATTCGTTTCATAGGCTTATTAACATATATGAATTACACAAATTTAAGAAGATAAAGCGGAGATACAAATAAAAAGGGAGCAAAAAAGAGATTTCCACCTCTTTTTGCTCCCTTCTCACAAGGTTTTAAATGTTATCTCTTAGAATTCGTAATCGATACCAATGGAAATGTTTTCCATATCCAGACCGACACCAAATCCATTGCCTTCCATATCACGATAGTAATCGTCGCGATAACCGGCAAAGCCGACCTTCGTAATAAAGCTGAAGTGATCGTTCAATTTCAAGGCCAGACCCGGTTTTACGCCAATTTCAAAACCATTGACAGAATCGGCATGTTTTGCCTTGTAAGTAGAGAAACCGAATCCCATATCCAGAAACAGGCGCACGATTTTGTTTTCATAGAATGAATAACGTGCATACGGAGCCAACGCAAACGCATTGGAACTAATTCCATGTTCTCCGTCATACCCTTTATGCGCATAGGCCAGTTCCACGCCCACAGCCCATTGCTTGCTCAGGTTATAACCTACATCCGGTGTAATGGAGAATGAAGTTTTATCCACATCATTGTTTCTCCACAAGCTGATACCACCTCCCAAATACACACCTTCCTGTGCACTGGCCGAAATGGCAGCCATGACAATCACTACGAGCAAAAATAACTTTCTCATGATCTTCTTTTTTAAATTCTACAATTTATTTTGATACACTCATCTCTCTTTCTATCCAAAATCCAGCCTACTCAACCCTGTTTGTGACGGTTGGCTCTCCGGCGACGGTATTCTGCCTTCATTTTGGCAGAGCCCGAGCCATGAAGTCCCGTAATATACGTTTTCTTCTTGGCCTTCGTCTTTACCTTCTCTTCCTTTTTCTTTCCGTCCGAAGATTTTCCCCCCTTAAAGACAATACCTTCGGTCAATATCTTTTCAATATCCATAATCTGCTTATTTTTTAGGTTGTAATTTTACATGCTTGCCCGACCTTGTACAAATCAAGGTACGCTTCAAAGGCTGACGCGTCTGCATATTGAACAAGAGTCCAGGACTGAAATGCTGTCCGTTCACCCGCAGTTCAAAATGCAGATGTTCGGTAGTGGCACGCCCCGACCTGCCGGTCAATGCTATGACCTGTCCTGCCTTTACGGTATCTCCCGATTCTACCAGGTTCTTGGAATTATGACTGTATAAAGTCTCCAGCCCGTTGGCATGACGCACCACAATAACTTTTCCATATCCGCCGTAATGCTTCGCCATCCGTACCACCCCATCGAATACGCACACGATGGAATCATTGGCTTTCGTCTTGATGTCTGCTCCCGAATGTCCACCCCGGCTACCATAGCCCGAAATCACTTTCCCGTTACGGAGCGGAAAGCAGAACTGCGAATCGGCCAGACATTCCAGATGGATTTCAAAACGGTTTCCTTTGGCAAACAGTCCCGGAGTCTGTACCTTGACATGATTGCGCTCCATGTGTGTGAATCCAGTGGATACCGGCTCACCGGCCCGAATACTTCCAGCCCAGAAGCACCAGGCAATCATCAACCATACCAACCGCTTCATCTCACTTGAAATAACAAAGTTCCATATCCTGCGCCTCCGCAAATTCTTTCAGCAGGTTCACCATGTAGTTCACTGCTTCCTCCAGTCCCTCACTGCCACTGTACGCATTCATTATTGCCAACAGATGCGTGGTGTGCTCCGAAATCTTCGTCCGTTCATTGTCGCTGGTCGGCGTACCTACACCTCCCACGGCATCCCGATATACCGGCATGCCTTCAATGTTCAGCTCCCCACGTCCGATGCCCTCGTAAGGCTCACCCGCCTTACCGATGCCCAGCACCAGTTTGTCGCCCTGAATCTTGTCACGGTCGAAACCACCGATGGAGTGTCCGCTGTAAATGGAAGCCAAGTTAATCAAATCCACCAGCGTATCAATCTGATACAGCGAAAGACCTCTCAGCAATCTGCGGCACAAGGCTTCCGAAGAAGGACGGTAGCGGCTGGGGTCCTTGCCGCATTTCTTGTATGCCTGACGAGTAGCCTGAATGGCCGGCATCTCTTTGATGGAATCAATGGTATATTTCTGACGATAGAGCTCGGTAAACTCCCCGATTCTTTTCCATAACGCTTCACTGTAAGGTGAATTCTTCACGGTAGCAAACACGGCAGCCCCGCGAAACTGCGGCCAAGCCTGCCGTAATTCTTCTGATACTTCAATTTTCAAATCCATTCTGCAAACTCTCCTTTCTATTTTTCCATTCGCATAATTCCCGACAAAATACGTCCGGAATGAATACCCAGACGACGTGCCGAAAAGAAATCCGTATAATGCTGATAGGTACAAATGCCTGCCACTTCAATATGAGAGGCTTTTACACCTTTCGACAATAATTGCAGGCGATTGGCTTCCCAAAGGTCGATGTGCCACTTTGCATACCGTCGGGCTATCCTCGCCATATCAAATCCGGCAGTTTCAAAAGCTTCGTACACCTCCTCGCCCACTTCGAATGACTCAAGGGAAATTCCCGGTCCGATGCAGGCCCACACATCTTCTCCTTCCGTACCGTAAAGCGCATGCATCCGGTCGAGGGTCTTTTCCACAATCCGGGCCACCGTACCGCGCCATCCAGCATGGATGGCCGCCATCACCTTATGCTTTGTATCGTAGCAAAGCACCGGAATACAGTCGGCCGTAGAAATGCAAAGACACACTCCCGTCTTGTCACTGACCAAGGCATCCACACCCTCCAGCAATTCCCTTCTTTTCTCCGGAGGAGATTCGATAAACTCATCATCAATCACCCTTACCGTCGTGCCATGTGTCTGATGAGGTACCACCAACATTTCCGGACGGACAGGCATCAATGAGCACAATAACTCCCGGTTCTGTTCCACCTTTTCGGGATTATCCCCACAATAATGGTTACAGTTGAACGAAGCATAGTTTCCTTCGCTATGGCCTCCATGACGGGTGGTAGAAAAACAAAAGATGTCGGTGCGCGAACTCATCCGGTCGTACACCCACATCCTCTTATCCTTAGTCAGATGATTCATTACTTCTGTGTTTCGTCCTCCCAGTCTTCCTCTTCGTACTCGTAGTCGAAGTCATCCTCGTCCGTATCCTCTTCATATTCATACTCGAAGTCCTCGTCCTCACCCATATCTTCCAGCTCTTTCTGGAGTTTCTTCAGGTCTTTCGGACGATGCACGATGGCTTCCCGGCGTACGGCCTCCAACTGGTTGCTGTCTTTATTCAATTCCGTCCACAACAGGTCCTTCAGCTGCTGGATACCCATTCCGGACACCGAAGAAATAAAGACATGCGGTATATCTTCAGGCAATGTAGGCTCCAGCATCTGCATCAGTTCTTCGTCCAGCATGTCACATTTCGTGATGGCCAGCACCCGCTGCTTGTCCAGCATCTCCGGATTGAAGGTAGCCAGCTCATGGAGCAGAATCTCATACTCCTTCCGGATGTCGTCCGTATCGCCCGGCACCATAAACAACAGCAGGGAGTTACGCTCGATATGGCGCAAGAAACGCAGTCCCAGCCCTTTACCTTCACTCGCACCTTCAATGATACCCGGAATATCCGCCATCACGAACGACTTTCCTTCGCGATAAGACACAATACCCAGATTCGGCTCCAGCGTGGTAAAAGGATAGTTGGCAATCTTCGGACGGGCTGCCGAAACAGCCGCCAGCAAAGTCGATTTTCCCGCATTCGGGAAACCTACCAGACCCACATCTGCCAATAATTTCAATTCCAAAATCACCGTCATCTCCTGCATGGGTTCCCCCGGTTGGGCAAAACGAGGTGCCTGACGGGTAGCTGTACGAAAATGCCAGTTTCCCAATCCGCCACGTCCGCCTTTCAGCAAGATGACTTCTTGTCCGTGCTCCGTTACGTCGCACACATATTCGCCGGTTTCGGCATTATATACTACGGTTCCGCATGGAACCTCGATGACCTTGTCTGCCCCGTCCTTTCCGAAACTCTTGTTCTTCGAACCGTTTCCGCCGTGTTCTGCAAACACATGACGGTCGTATTTCAGGTGCAGCAACGTCCAATAGTTGCGGTTTCCCCGCAAAATTACATGACCTCCTCTACCACCGTCGCCACCGTCTGGACCTCCGTTGGGCATATACTTCTCACGGCGCATGTGCACCGAACCGCGGCCTCCTTTCCCGGAGCGGCAATAGATTTTTACGTAATCAACAAAATTCGATTCAGCCATAATTTAAAGTTTAAGAACTGGCAGACTGTCCCCAGCCCGCCAGTTTTCCATTATTTAAAGTTTATCGATAGCTGCGCAGATGTCAGCGAAGATGCCTTCCATGGTACCCAGACCCTGGATGTGGCAATATTTACCGTCGTTCTTGTACCAGTCGATCAACGGAGCTGTCTGAGAATGATATACCACCAGACGTTTCTTGATAGTTTCTTCGTTGTCGTCGGCACGGCCTGATTCCTGTCCACGTTTGATCAGACGAGTCATCAGTTCATCTTCCGGCACTTCCAGGTCGAGCATGATAGACACTTCCTGACCACGTTCCTGCAACATCTTCTTCAGGGCTTCTGCCTGAGCGATGGTACGAGGAAATCCGTCGAAGATTACGCCTTTGCTATCCTTGAAGCTGTCGAATACGCTAGCCAGGATGTCAATCATCAATGCATCAGGAATCAGCTGACCATTGTCGATATAACCTTTGGCTGTCTTACCCAGCTCTGTACCGTTCTTGATTTCCGCACGCAATACATCTCCTGTAGAAATATGGTTCAAACCATACTTTTCTACAATACGAGCACTCTGAGTTCCCTTACCTGAACCCGGAGCACCAAAAATTACAATATTCAACATGTTGTTTTAGATATGATTTATAAAAAATTATTCTATCACCGTATAAATGTCGCGGTAGTTCCGGCCCAGCCCGTCATAATCCAGTCCGTATCCCACGATAAAGTCGTTCGGAATGTTCATGGCCACATAATGAATGTCCAGATCCACTTTCAGTTTGTCCGGTTTCACCAGCAGGGTGGCAATGCGGATTTCTTTCGGGTGGCGTGCTTTCAATGTTTCCAGCAGACGCTGCATGGTCAGCCCCGTATCCACGATATCTTCCACAATAACGACCGTACGTCCCGTAATGTCTTCGTTCAGTCCTACCAGTTCCTTCACCTTGCCCGTAGAAGCCGTTCCCTCGTATGAAGCCAGTTTCACAAACGAAATCTCACACGGAATCGTCAGATGCTTCATCAAATCGGCAGTGAACATGAACGAGCCATTCAACACACTCAGGAACAACGGATTTTCACCCTCCAAATCACGATTGATTTCATCGGCTACACGTGCCACTTCCTTCAATATTTCCGCCTCCGGGATAAACGTTTTAAAACGTTTGTCTTTTATCTGAATCGTCTCCATGTTATGATGTAGTTTTTAGAAATTGCGCAAATTTACGGATTTTCCCTAAAACCGCCACACATCCCCCTGAGTATTTAAAGATATTTTCAATAGAACCTATTCACCATTCGGGGCTTTTTTCGTACTTTTACCGACAAAATAGCTATTTTATATATACAATGAAAATTTTAAGTTGTACACAACAAAAAGAGGCCGATGCATATACCATCGCCCATGAATCTATATTGTCAATCAACCTCATGGAAAAGGCGGCCGGCCTGCTGGCACAAGCCATCAGCGACCGCTGGGACAAATCGCACCGCATCATCGTCTTTGCCGGTCCGGGCAACAACGGAGGCGATGCCCTGGCTGTGGCCCGCATCCTCTTCCTGAAACACTATCCGGTAGAAGTCTACCTGTTCAACGTGAAAGGTACCCTTTCCGAGGAATGTCTCACCAACGTGCAGCGCCTGAAAGAAAGCGGGTTTGCCAACTATACGGAAGTCAGCAGCCAGTTCGACCCTCCCCAGCTGGGCAGCCACGACGTCATCGTGGACGGACTGTTCGGCTCCGGCCTCAACAAGCCGCTGAGCGGAGGTTTTGCGGCCGTCGTACAATACATCAATGCCTCCCCGTCCCAAGTGGTATCCATCGATATTCCTTCGGGACTGATGGGAGAAGACAATACCCACAACATCCGTCAGAACATCATCAAGGCCGACCTGACCCTGAGCATCCAGCTGCCGAAACTCTCTTTCCTCTTTGCAGAGAATGCCGACATAGTAGGCGAATGGCAACTGCTTGACATCGGTATCAGCCGGGAATTCATCGAAAAGGCCAAGACGCCTTACCAAATCACCGAAGCAAGCGAGATGCATGCGCTTATCAAACCCCGGAAGAAATTTGCCCATAAAGGTTTGTTCGGCCACGGCCTGCTGATAGCCGGTTCCTACGGGATGGGAGGAGCCGCCCTGTTGGCTTCACGTGCCTGTCTGCGCTCCGGCATCGGACTGCTCACCGTACATACCCCCGTCTGCAATCACCTCCTGCTCCAAAGCAACGTGCCCGAAGCCATGGTGCAGGACGACGTACACGACCGTTGCTTTGCCGAAGCGGCCGACCTCGACAACTTCCAGGCCGTAGCCATCGGCCCGGGACTGGGACAGGAAGAAGTGACCGTACAGGCCCTCTTCGACCAAATCAGCAACTGCTACATTCCGCTGGTACTCGATGCCGACGCCTTGAATATCTTCAGCAACTATCGCAACTACCTGACCCGTATTCCCCGCCACAGTATCCTCACGCCGCATGTGAAGGAACTGGAGCGCATCATCGGCCGTTGCAGCAACAGCTTCGAACGGTTGTCCAAGGCCAAGGAACTGGCAGCCTACCTGCAATGCTACATCGTGCTGAAAGGTGCCTGGACAGCTGTCATCACTCCCGACGGAGATACGTATTTCAACCCGACTGGTAATCCGGGTATGGCCACCGCGGGCAGCGGTGACGTACTGACGGGCATCATCCTCTCTCTCCTTTCACAAGGATACACACAGGAAGAAGCCTGCCGTCTGGGAGTCTACGTACACGGGCTCGCCGGTGACATCGCCTGCCAGCACAAAGGAATGATCAGCATGACTTCCGGCGATATCATAGAAGCTCTGCCCGAAGCATGGAAACAATTAATGGAAATCAAATGACAACAATATGAAAAGAGGAATCATCGCATTGGGACTGCTGGCCTCTCTGAGTGCCTACTCTCAAGAAAGCTATGTGCCACAGGAAGGCGAAGGTATCGTCTATTTCCTGCCTAAAACTAAAGTAGCCATCGACATCATCGCTACCAAAGTAGACTACCAGCCGGGCGACTTCTGCCTCTATGCCAGCCGATACCTGCGGCTGAACAACATTGGGACAAAGCCTGAAACCCATTGGGAAATCAAGGACATACGTGTACGCCTGGCAGGAGTTCCCGATTCAACCAAGGCTTATATCATGAAGCTGAAAGACAAGAGTGTGGCTTCCAACATAGAACTGACGGACAACGGTATCGTGAAAGCCATCAACACGACCTCTACCGAAAAAGAGTCGCTTCCCGACTACAAGCTGGAAACGCCTCAACGGCATGAGGATGCCCGCAAATACATGACCGAAGACATTCTCATGGCAGGTTCCAGCTCCAAGATGGCCGAACTGACCGCCCGTGAAATCTACAATATCCGCGACAGCAAGAACCTCATCCTGCGCGGACAGGCTGACACGATGCCTAAGGACGGAGCTTCCCTGCAACTGGTCATCGACCAGCTCAACCAACAGGAGAAAGCCCTGACACAAGCTTTTACGGGAGTTACCGACCGCACGGATAAGGTATTTACCATTCTGGTGGAACCGGGTGAGGACGTACGGGACCAGATTGCCGCACGCTTCTCTACCCAGCTGGGAGTGCTCCCTGTCAGCAACCTTGCAGGAGATCCCGTGTATGTTTCTGTCCGCAACACCACACACATGCCTGTACCGGAAGACGGGAAAAAGAAGAAAAAAGACGGTATCATTTACAACGTACCGGGCAAAGGAAAAGTCACTGTGACCTATCAGGGCAAGAAACTCTTCGATGACGAAATGTCGTTTACTCAATTCGGCTACACCGAAGTACTGGTAGACGGTCTGTTCGACAAGAAAGTCAATACCCGTGTCATTTTCAATCCTACCACCGGTGGAATCGTGAAGATTGACAAAGACTGATTTATATACTTATTAAATAAAAAAAGGCCATTTTTCGATGAGAAGAGTGGCCTTTTCTATATGTTTAAAATCCACTGGAGAAGATAGAATTCCGTCCAGTCGTTTTTTATGTTTTCCTATCAGGAAACGTATATTTCGCGGAGGAGAAACATACGGCTCCGACAAGAGAAACCTACGTTTCTCAGTGCGAAAACATAAAAGAAGAAAAGACGTTTAATCAAAAATGCCGAAGGGATTTTATAACAAGGAAGGACATAACATATAAAAACAGCAAGGGCTGCAATTAAAGAATTGCAGCCCTTACTTCATCTCCCCAAACGATATATTTTATTCTTCGTATTTAAGCAACTTGATATTACGGATGGAAAGAGTTGTTTCAGCACCTGATTTGTTGCTATAGAATATAATATTCACACCCTTATTCACATCATCGTCCGTAGTTTGAGTATAAACCGGAGCAGAAGAACCTGTACTACCACTTGTGGAAGCCTCTTCAAAACTGAAATATACAGTTTTTGCAGACCAAGCTGCATCTGCCGGCGCTGTAAACAGAGTCAGAGTTCGTCCCCAATCTTCCAAAGACTGCGTATCACCCTCTTCTGCTTTTACCAAGTTAAGCATCTTAAACAGTTTATTATCTTCTGAAGCTGAGATTCCTACACCTACAGCACCGTATTGAGTATCGGCTCCATCATCTTTGAATTCAAATGACAGGACATACTTGCCTCTTTCAAGTGGAGCAGAAGAGTGGTAAACCACCTGATCCTTATTCCAAGCAGCTGTGCTGGTAGAAAGACGCTTAATGGTCAGAGCCTGATCATTTGAGTCGTATCCGACAGTTGTCGGATCTGTCACGTCAGTATTCGTACGCTTATACCATCCTTCCGCTTTGCTAGAACCAACCTGAGCAGCTCCTACAGAAGGACTCCAGTTCGCTGCAATGGTTTCCAAAATAGAAGATTCTCCATTTACAGGCAATGGGATATCTAATCCAGCCACACTAACTGAAGCATTTCCTCCATTTGAAGTACCTTCACTCCAGTCATTAATGCTTGCTGAAGTCGTGATGGTAATCTGTGCATCATCACCGCCTTGTCCTCCCAAGGTAATAGTCATAGCCAGATACTTTCCTTGTTCAAACTTCATTTCACTGGCATATTTAGCCTGGTACACCTTGCCATTTACGGAAATTCTGAAAATCGGAGTAGAAGCAGCAATGCTTTGTGCCGGAACAATGGCACGATACTTCAAACCGTTCAGCGCATCCATTGTTACAGCAGCCTTGGTGGTTCCAGCAGTAACTTTTTCAGCAGTCAAGTCGATGGTGGCATCCGTAACCACGTTCAGAAGTTCTACCGAAGCTCCCGCAGCAGCTCCTTCTCCAGCCAATGTGACTTCTACCAAAGACAGTGCATGATTAAACGTAAGATTTACATCTGTCTGTCCCGCAGTAGCCGCAAGTTTACTATACAAATAGTCGTTCTTAATATAGCCATCCGTATCCTGGTTTGTTGCTACCACAGCCGCAATGCTATTTGCCGTCATCTCTTCTGCATAAGGATAATATGCATAATAAGTGTAGGTTCCATCTGCAGAAACATTAATCGGGCCCCCCGTCCATGTGGTACCATCTGCAGTAGAATATTTCACATTGGTATATGATTGGACTTCATTCACAAAAATACCGACTGCATCATTAGCCGTAAATGAAGCCGTATAACCCGTTTCTTCCATAGAAACTCTGGAAGACGGTGTGCTTCCAATTCCCATCGTGAAATTTACATTCCCCCCATTCTGCAAGGTTTGTTCGCTCAGTTCGTTGTTACAAGCAGTCATTGACGCTGCTGCAATGGCTGCAATGAAAATCTTATTAAATGTTTTCATCTTATTATGATTTTGAGTTTATTCTGTTACCATATTTAATTTGACATCCTTCACGTAAAGCGTGCTGGCAGACAACATATTAGCTGTATTCGTATTGTTGAAGAAGACAATGTTAATACCTCCTGCTGTTTCATCCTCAGTGGTGGCTGATCCTCCTTCATTTTCTCCAAATGTAGCTTTTGCCGCAGTGGAGCTTTGACTGAAATCAAAAGTAACCGTATAAGTTTTTTCTGCATTTGTCACTCCACCCGTGTACAATGTCCCTGTCAGACCGTCTTTACAGAACAGCTTCGTATCGGTAGAATTTAATAGGGCCACACCTATATTGTTCCCGCTCTCCGTATTCTCCGCTCTGGCTGTAAATGTCAACGTATATTTCTTGGTGTGATCAAATTTAGCCCCAGAATGGTATCCAATGCTGTTGCTATTCCAAGTAGCTCTATCGCCGCCTTGAAGAAGCGTCATGGAAAGTTCTCCCGCTTCTGTAAGTCCATAAGTAACCAGCCCGGAAGTAGTCTCCCGCTTGAACCAGAAAGACGATTCACCCGTCACTTTATCACTGCTCCAGCCACCCAGCGTCTGCAGTTCGGCAAATCCCGTAAAGCCAGACAAATCCAGACTTTCTACAGGCATTTCAGTAATATCACCTTCTCCCGGATTTGAAGTACCCGATTCCCAATCGGTAATAGAACCACCGATGGTCACCTCGTTTCCTTCAGGCAAAGCGTTCAAGCTATTTACCGTAATCTGCAAAGCCTTTCCTTTGACATAAGAAACAGTTTTATTCTCTGTAGAAGAATAAGTCACCACATAAGTTTTTCCACCTGCTACCACCGTCAACAGTTTGCTGCCTGAAGCAAGTTCCTGAGCTGGAACGATTGCTCTGTACTCCAATTTCTCTGCCGTTTTTTTCATCTTGATGGAAACGGTTTCTCCCGAAGCTGCGCCCACACTGCCGTCTTGTGCATTTACCACCGCTGTAGGCTGAATGCTTTCCAATGTCACTGCGGCCTCCGTATCTGTGGTAAGACCATCCTTAATGCCGACCTGCACCATTGCAAAAGCATGGGCAAAATTCAATGACACATTGGCGGCTCCTGCTTCTGCCGTAGTATTCTGTGCCGTCAGCACATCATCCTTGCTGAATCCGCCGGTCTGGTCTGCATTGACCGTTACCGAGATATTGGCTGGGTCAGTCACAGTCTCATCATAAGGATAATACGCATAATAGCTCAGCTGTACGCCGTTTTCCGAGGTAATTGCCGCATCCGATGTCCACTGAGAGCCATTATAAGTATATTTTACATTCTTCGCAACCAGCTGGTCACCTTTGTATGCAAACACACCCATCTCATCACCCTCTGTAAAGCTGGTTACTAAAGTCCCGTCGGCAATGACTGTACGCGACAAGTCTCCGATGCCCGTAGTAAACTTTACCTCCTGTCCGCCATTACCTTCCCCTCCGGCCAGTTGTTCCTCCATTTCGTTCGAACAAGAAGCCATCATAAACACTCCTGTCAGGAAAAATATCAAGCTTTTTACATTCATTTTCATGAGGTTATTTTTTAAGGTTATTATTTAAGTTCTTCATTTCCGTCCACTCCTATCTCACCGTTCATCTCCCAGTCATCTACAGTGATCGGATAACTCGTCACTTTCACCGTAGGCACCAGATTCACGTCGATTGCAATCTCAAACTTGGTATGAATGGCACTGGGTAGCGTGCTTATATAATCAGCCACATTCAATTCAATGGGAGCAGCTATCGGAGCATTGTTGGCATCCAACAACGTAATCACAATTGTCGGACTTACCCCGGCAGCAGGGTCCTCAGCGGTACCCTCTCCTGTGAACGCGCCTTGTCCCTCTACAGGGAACAACATCGCCACAAATTTCCCTTTTTCTAAGGACGTGGCTCCTGAACGGGCTAGCGTGCCCACTTCTGATAATGTAAGCGTTCCTGTTTCCGACTCTGTCAACGTGCCATCCAATACATTCAGGCTTCCTTTCAGAGTCGTATTCCTTATTTCAACCTTCATATTGGAATAGGAAACTTCCGGAGTAATTTCTGCGGAAACCATGGCAAACACATGTTTCAATTTGAAATCTGCTTCACGATTATCTTTGCTCAAACCGTTTATCTTGTCAAACTGCAAATTAAACGCCAAATTCTGTTCCGCAGACAAATCTATGTTTATCTGATTATCCGTCACGTCATCGACCCGTGGATAATAAGCTGCAAGATCTCTTTTTTCACCGCCAGCAGGAAACATCGGTATGGAATCGTTGTTTTCCACCGTAAAATAACTGCCGATACCTCCCGAGTTAAACCGGATATTAAAATAAGGTTCCACCACCTGATTTGTCCCTTCTTCCAGCATCGACACTCCGATACTCTCTCCTTTCGCATATAAATCGGCGGCCTGATCTGCTTCAAAGCCTACGTTTTGCGCTTTCACCGCCAGCGGATAGGCATTGTCATAGACTGCAGTCGGGCCCTCATCGTGACTACAGGCAGTCCATAGCAGAGTCAGGAGCAGTGTAAAAATATAATTTTTCTTATTTATCATGCTATCAACGAATTTATTAGGTTTCTAGTTTTCATTCATTATTCCAGCAAAGGTTTTCCACTCAGACAAATGTGTTTTCCTTAGTTTCCACCTCTACAAAAATACGAATTTCACCACCTAAGGAGTATGTCCCTTTTGTTTCAAAAATGTATCACTTTTGTACAAAAGGGTTACCCCTACAAAGCTGGTTAGTCTACTATATATTCTGACAAAACATTACTTCGACTACATATCCTGCCGTTATTTCTGCTTTGTGAGTTTCACATACACCGGAAGGCCGTTGCGCAACAGACAAGACACCTCTGTATTCCCATTTCCCATTGTCTTCAGGAAAACACCGGGCACATTGGTTTCCGCCTGCCAGATTCCCTTCAGTTCAATAAATGCAGGAGTCGGAGTCTCTTTCCAATTTTTCTTATCCACCATTTTGGGGCGCAGATTAGGATTGGATAAGGCCAAAGACAAATTACCGTTGGCGTCTTTTTCTTCAATCAGCAGCAATTCTGTAGCCGAAGAAACCACCTCACCTGCCGTCAGTCCTTTTGCCGGCTTGAAGAACGAGTAAGCCAGCACATTCCGCGGAGCATACTTGATGATATGCAGTGAATCCTGCATTTCAACCACCGTAAACAGCTCACCCTTGGTCTGGCGGTCGGCCACACTCTTCATCTTTGCCTCATCGGCAGCAGGCACCACCACAAAGGCATACGATTTCTTCTCCGGTTTCACTCCGTGATTCAGATAAGCCTTGGCGACAACCTCCTTGGCCGGCTTTCCTTCCAACCCTACAGAAGAAGGAGTTTCCTGCTCGTCATAAATCACCGTCATCTCATCATGACCTGCCGGAACAAAGTAACCCGTTGATACAGGATTGATCAGTGTCACCGGCTCTGACGAAGCAATAGTCTGCCGTTTTCCTTTGGTCATGCTCTGACCGTTCACCGTCAATTTATTGTATTGTTTGCTTACCACCGACTGGAAAAGGTTCGTAGCCGTAATCATATTATCGGCATAGTCTCCTTTCGCAGAAATGCCATTGCCGATACTGAACAGCATGCCGTCGATGGCCAGCACCGACTTGCAGAAGGTCAGATTGGTCGGAGTGAATCGCTGGCTGCCCCAGTTGTCATCCTGGTCGAATGCAGTGGCAAACAATCCATACTCTTTCATTGATACCGCACCGGCAAAATTACTCGTCTTGGCTTTTTGGTCAAAGCGGTCCTTGTCGTTCTTGTAAGGCATCATTTCCGCCCAATCCGTATAATGAACCGTCGTACTTCCCGGCATCATGTTCCAGTCCCATCCGGCGCCTTTATTTTCATTGTTGGCCGGATACCCCGTAGGTACCAACCCACCTTCGTACAGCACCTCCAGTGTTCCGTGACTCTGGTAACGGCCAAAGCGGTTTGTCTTGTTGTAGATTTCACTTCCCCACAACATGGCTGTCGGCGATTTCATCACGGCCACCCATCCCGGCTGACGATATACACCCGCCGAGCTGTAGTTGTATTGATAGAAACCGTTGGCATCTACCGCCGGTACCGCATATTTGTCCGACTTAAAGAAGTAGTTATAATAAGCAGCCAGGTCCTTGTCCATGTCTGTACCCAACGCATCTCCTCCAATCTCAATCAACTGTTCAAACAGTTTCTGGGTGAAAGGCACCTCGATGCTATAAAACGGATGACGACCTGCCATACTGTTGGCATAAATCCGGTTTTTATCCCCATCCGCACGCACTGCCGTCATATAAAGAGTCACGACAGCCTGTTTCAGTCTTTCGTAGGATTTGGGGTCAATTTTCAATGACGTTCCTTTAAAGCGGTAGAAGTATTCCACCCACGTTCTGTAAGAATACATATACCCGTTGTAGTGGGCGTTGTGATGGAAGCCCGTACCATCCGGTTTCAGAATATCCTTGTTGCCCACGTTGTACCGAGTACATACCCGCAGGAAACCAGACAGCAGCTGCAAATCCTTTATAGCCTGCTGGTCATCCGAATTGGCCAAAGCCAGATTGAATACGTAGGGAACAATATTAAAGATATAGTCCGAACTGATCCAGTTCAGGATGGCCTTGTCGCCTTGCCGAATCACATCCACCTCCAACAGTTTCTGTACGGCTGCAATCATCTTTGCCTTCCGCACATCGTCACATACAGGAATGGCACTCATCAAATCTGTAGGAATCTTTCTTACATCACTATAGTTACTGTACACCAGCTTCGGCATACGGATAAAGAAGTTACTTGTGAACAAGAAATCCAGATACAAGTCCAGATCTGCCTTTCCCGACTTACCGTACTTTAACGCACCGTATGAGAGCGCACGCACCGTTTTGGCCACATCTCTCAAATGCTGGTTCATGACCTTTTCACCCCACAAATCGGCTCCTGTCACGGTATAATCGCCCGTCCGCTGCAACATCAGCATCTTCACCGTCATTTGTGCGGCCTTCAACTCGTTCTCCGAGGCCTTCGGTTCCGGGAACTTATATTTCTTGCGGAACTCTTCAAGTTCCTTCAATTTCGTTTCATCCGTATTCTGGTCGACAGCCTGTACCACCGCATTTGAATTCATGCAGTTTGCAGCAGCATAAACAGCCGGGGACATACTTCCCATCAACAGCAATACATAAAGATTTCTTTTCATGTCCATGATACTGAGTTTTAAAGGTTATTTTAATGCATTCAACCAAGCCGGAACATAGCCCAAGCGATGTTTCAACTGTGCCTCATAGAGTGAATTCGGAGATACAGGTGCATCCAGGCTCTCATAATACTTTATCTGATTTTCCGCAGTATCGAATGTGATAGAAACTCCATTCCATCCGACAATAATCGGAGGCATGTTTTTCCACCATTTGTTATTATCATCCCACCAGATCCATTTATTGTTCCATCCGGCATCATAACCTACCACAGTGGCAGTCATATTCCAGATAGTAAGGTCGTTCAAATGATTCGGCAGCTGTGCCTCGTCACCTCCTTCCCGCCAAGGAACAAAACCACCCTGGCAGATATCAATCAACGTAGCACGCGGCTGGGTGGCATGCGACTCGAAGCAGGAATCATCTCCCCATCTCACGTTCCAGATAACAGCACCCATACTCTGCTTTGATACCCCGCATCCATGATACTGTCCGATGCCTTCCTTGTATTCTCCTAGCTGATTACCTCCGGCATTGAGGGCTACATATCCATTGCTATGGTCATATACCTTACCGATAAATACCCGTGAGGAGGCCTGGGAACGAACGGCCGAATGACCTCTGTTGCCCGAGATTTCAATGTCGTATCCCGACACATTGGCACACGACACGAAGGAATGAGCCTCACTTACACTCTCAAAGTTGACCCGTCGCATCCATGAATTGGTCAGACGAATCATCTGTATCGGCTTGAAGGCCCCATCATCATCGGCACTGCCATGATGCTTGAAATCGTCCTTGGAGTGTCCTAAGAACTTCAAGTCTTCCACTCCCACATTCTCATAATGCGGATATTTCCGTATCTTCCATCCCCATCTGGCTTCTATTTTCCGCATAATCGGTTCATAAAAAGTCAAGGTGTTTCCAGAAATATGTTTCACCTGATGGTAATCGTCAATCTGTACCCCATTGTTGTTCAATTCAGTCCAAGCCGACGAAGTACCATGAGGAGCCAGTTCTTCGGCCACCAAAACCGGATCATTGTTTTTCAAGGACACACATACCCAGTCACCGACCTTGATGCCTGACGTAGAGGCCACCTCTACCGAGAAACTTCCCTTGGCAGCATCTCCCGTAACTTCCGTCAGGTCGGAGAGTCCTGAATTGTTCTTGAACTCCAGCAAGTTGGGAGTAGACCACATATCGGAACTGGTCGGATTGTTCTTTACCGCCATTTCAAGAGTTGTCTTGTCTCTTCCAGCCCCTTTAAATATGATATTGTTCATGGTCAGACGAAGCGTTTCCACCGTTTCGGTGTCATCGCCACCCCGCAAAATGAACTTTCCTTCCGGGAAATAGATAATGGCGTTGGCATTGTCTCCTCCCACATAATAGCGTAACGTTTTATTCTCATCCGACACTTGCTCCGTACACTTCATCACATCCTTCAGGATGGTAATCAAGGCAGGACGGTCGGAAACCTCATCTTTTCCATTGGCCCCATAATCTTCCACATTATAGGCTTTATATACAGCACTTCCCTGGGCACCTCCCATGATATAAGCATTGTAATACTTGTTGCCGTTTGCATCCGCAAGAGGATGAGTGAAATCAATTTCCACTTCAGGAGGAGCCACTTCCCCATGCATATATCCGGCATACGAGAAATCCAGCAACACATTGTCATCCGTCTGCATCAGGAATTTTTTCCATGCATCAGCAGAGGTTGAAGCCGAAGCATCCAAACTCAAAGACAGATTGCCCACAGCGGCCTGCATGGATAAAATGCCTTCAGTAACCGAAACCGACTTGAACAACGAATAACTGGCTGCTGTTTTAGCCTCCAATGAAGGCACGAGGTCGGTAGACAGAGTTTTCCACTGCACTCCGTTCAAGGACATTTTCCAGTATCCATCGTCTCCCAACGCAATCTGTGGAGTAAAGACACCCTTTCCCGTCTTTTTCAAGGCTGGAACCGCATTTCCGCTCCCATCTGTCAGGGAAGACTGCGTACCGTTCAACTGATACACCCAATATCCTGCGTCGTCAATACCCAACACGGGGATGTCCTTGTCCACTTCAGGAGTTCCTGAAACATTGACCACCCAATTATTATCCAAAGTCAACTTATATCCAGACGTTCCGTCTTCCACATAGTCTACAATACTTGCCTCTCCCTCAGCCATCAGCTGGAATGCGGCAATATCAGTATTATATAGTTGCAGCAGGCTTGCCACCTCTGCCGGCTGTTCCGGAATCACAACCGGCTGCTCCACCACCTCCTTGTCCGAGCAGGAAAGCCCGCACAAAGAAGCTAAAACAATCATTCCAATATTCAGTGTCTTCATAATCATTAAACCTATAACGTTTATAAATTAGCACCTAATCCTTCGTATTCCGCTTTTACCTCGAAGGTACCGGTAGAAGTATCAGCCGACTTGAAGAAACTGTCGGCAGCTTTCATGATGCCCTCCGTTCCCTCTATCGGATTTGTTCCTCCGTATTGCACTTGCCATATTCGGGTGGCACTATTTATATATCCATAATTGTCACTGATTGTACCCGTCAAAGCCTCGGTCTGATCCTGATAAAGATCTGCTGCATTGGCTACGCGCCGCAACAAGACGAGATTGGCTGAAGGCTCATAACTATTCTCAAACAAATTGGAAGTCAGTACTAAATTCTCAATGTAACCGTTAATCATTCCCGTTGTCGAAGAATGGACATTGTAGAAAGTATTATTCTGCAACACCAGCTTCTTGGCTCCCCCTGTCATATTCGAGTTCGTCACCGTCAAGATTTTAAACGCGCTGATGTTTGCTGTTGAAGAATAGAACAGGCTGTTCTTCAAGGTCAGATTATATCTTGACGTATTCGCTCCAAGTCCCAACAGCGTATAGTTCACATCCATGTTAAAGACACAACGGTCAAAAACGAGGTCCTCAACCGTCCTTTCAGGACTGGTGATATAAACGAACTGAGGCTGTTTGGTAGCTTTTACATTAAACTTACAGTTCTCAAAGACAATCTTCTTCTGAGGATTATTCACCGTAAGGATTCGGGTTGTACTTTCCGCGTCGTTCAACGTAAATTCGATGTTCTTACAGAACAATGAAGACTGTGCCGCACCCAATGTAAGGCTGTTACTTAAAGTCAACGCCGTTCTTGTTCCCGGAGTGTTACCGACAAGTATTTTGGTACTTCCTCCCGACACATTATAGGTAACTCCTTCCACATCCGAATCAATAAAATAAAGTCCGTCAGCCGAAATGACCTTGCTGTCTGAGGAAGAAGAAATATGCGTCACAGCCAGTTCATAAGCCTCTCCATTTATGATACACTGTTCTCCGTCTTTTCTTAAAGTATAATCACCGATTTGCAGCTCAACACCTGACGCAAAATCGGCATAATAACTTGTGGTTGCCGTCTGAGCCGTCAGTTCATCCGTCACGGTGTTCACCCCACGAATCACCTCCATTGTCACCACACACTTACTTGTGGTAGCAGGCGGAGTGACCTTCACCTTTAACGTCTGCTCGCCAGACAAGGTGGAATAATTTTCCGTAACAATCTCAGCCTTCCAGTCGGCCGGAACCACCGGTCGAATGATATCGCCAGAAGCCATGTTAACTTTGACTTCAAATTCAGCGCCTTCAGGGCCGACAGACCAGACATCCCCCTCTGCAAGTACCGGGTTCGTAATTTCACAAACCAAGCCCTGTACCACCGGAATACTGTAAGTGCCTCCCCCTGTCAAGGTGATTTCCATCCAGCCCGGATTCGACACATTCACCTTCTCAATCGGAGAAGTGGCTCCCGACACCGTAGCCGTAGCCTTTACTCCAAGATCCTCCCATGTACTACCGTCGTAACTTACCCACCAGGTTTCATTCTCTACCTTAAACTGTGGAGATGCAGCATCTTCCCCGTCTTTTGCCACCGCATTGACGCCGGAATCTTCGCCGGCAATCACCCAGTTTCCGTTTTCTCCAATTGTAATAGAAGGATAATTCGCTCCTACCACTCCTTGTGTCAACGTCAGTTTCTCACCGTTACTCAATGTAAGCGTATAATTGGAGCCATCGAATGAATAATCGGTAATGGTTTTGTTGCCATCCAACAACACCCGGATGATGTTCATGTCATCATTCAACTTCTGCACCTGTGCCTCGTAATCTTCTACACGGTCTTTCAGGGAATTGATATCTCTTTCCAAATCGGTTGTGTCACATGCCGCAAATCCGCACACCAACAAACCGAACAATAATGATTTATACAGTTTCATAAGCTTACAGTTTTAATTATTCTGTCACGGTGACCGTCAAAGACTTTACCAAGCGATAGCCGGCTTTGTCATAAATCTCAAAATAGAGGGTATAATCTCCTGCTGCCACTCCAGAAGGAAGCTGAATAGTCAGTGTGTGATCCTCTGCCAGCTGGACATTCAACGGAGTAGGACTTATCACCACGGTTTCCACATTTGTCAAAGTAGCCGTAAGCGTCAAAAGCGGTGCAGCACTGCTCAGCGTATAAGGGCCTTCCGGGAAGGTCATATCCAATCCTCCCAACCATGCGACTTCTATATATTCATTCGAACCGTAAGGTTTGAACTGCAAAACATTGCTATTGTCTTCTTTTACTTTCACCTCTTCAAAGATGCTCGGATTTATAGTCCCGATTTCCGCCACATTATAATTTCCAGGCACTCTCTGCACCTCACCATCTCCTATCTGGTAACACCAGTAGCCTTCTTCATCAATCGACATTTTAGGGGTTGAACCCGGCTGTCCGTCTACAGGCAGCGCACTTCCCAGTTCGGCATCCTCACCTTTATAACTGAAAATCCACTTTCCTTCCTCGTTGATGGTTACCACCGGAAGGTCTTCTTCAGGCATTCCACTGTACACCGTCCAGGAAGTACCGTCACTAAGCTGCAAGGTATAGTTTCCCTTTTCATCCTGCGTATAGCTGGTAAAGAGAATCTTGCCGGCAGTCAGGTTATAAAACGTACTGATGTTGCTGTTCAGTTTGTCAAATTCCACCTGCAACGCATCCAGCCGCGCAGACAAGGCATTGATATCCTCACGAATCTCGTCCCGGTCGTCACACGCCGTGAATGTCGCCAAGGAGAATATGCTTAAGAATAGTAATATATTTTTTTTCATAACGATTCAATTTTTATTGTACTTCCACCTGAAGCTTATCTACAGCCCACATTGTTCCTTGATATACACGCACGATAATTTCAGAAGTATTATCGGCTATGACACCCCGACTTCCTGACGGAGCATACACAATCAAAGTATAATTATATCCATCTGCATCTACAGCTTCCTTCTCTACCAATTCTGCCCGCCAACCATTTGGATAAATTGGAGCTAAAGGGGTTCCTTTAACCTTCACATCAAACTCTTCTACACTATCATAGGCAAACGGAACTGGATTATTCTCTTTTTTAATCTCACACACAAGGTTAGAAAATACCGGCAATTCATATTCAACTCCGTCTGTATCTACCACAGTAAAAATAGTTCCATCCGAACTCAGTGAGGCTGATTTAAAGAATTGGTCCCCCAAACTGGTTTCTGTACCTAAATCACCTCCTGTGACATCAGTCCATTCACTTCCTCCAAAACGTACTTGCCATTTACCTTCATTGACACGGAATTCAGGATAGCCATCTCCATTGGCCCCGTCTTCTCCCTTGGCCTTTACGCCAGTAGAAATGCCGTTGACTACCCAATACCCATTTTCATCAACCGAGATAGAGGGCGTTTGCACAGTACCCGGAGCTCCCGCAGTCAATGTCAAGACGGTTCCATCACTCAACGTAATCACATATTGCCCCTCATTTTCTGTCACACTACTAATGGTCTTCTGCTGAGGATCGAGCACATAGGCCATCACCTCCACATTGTCATTCAGGATTTTCACCTGCTCTTCCATCAGGGTCACACGATCTTTCAAGTCGTTCACATCATCTTTCAGGTCGTCTATCTTACACCCTGTAACCGAAAACGTCATCAGAGCAAGCAGAATATATGACTTTATGTATTTCATAAGCTTAAAATTTAAAAGTTACTCAATTACATTTACAACGACCTCATACAAACTCGACTTTTCGTGCTTATAGTTGGTGTTGGTTATCAGGAAGGTAGCCTTATAAGTCCCTACCTTATTATACGTATAGGTATAAGTAGGCACATCCTGTGAAAGATTCTTGATGCTTTCCCCCTGGTCCGGTTCACAAGCCAGGATATCAATCGGATCGGATACCAGCCAAGCCGTTTTCCAAGACTTGTCGCTGGCCGTACTGTGAATAAAGAAACTTCCATTGGCTACACTCGACATATTCCACAGTCCCGGCACGTTCGCCGTAACCGTACCATACGCCAAATCATCAGGCAGATAAGTGGACACATTGGTCCAATCGTTTCCGTTAGGATTTGTGTCAGTCTTGATGGATTGCGCATAGAGATTATTGTGATTGAAATTCAATGCGGTAAACATGAAATTGCCTGCATATTGCACAGTCGCCGTATCGTTTCGCAACAAATTCTCGATGCACATGGAATCAAAATAATACTTTGGCTGATTGGTAGCTATTCCCCCGTTTTCCGACGGATTCTTCTTTTTATCAGCATTATAAGCCACTGCCAGCACCAGGTTCTTCCCAATAAAGCTGGTCACATCCAATTCCACACTCTTCGCATCCACCACGTTCAAAGGAAGACTCTTATAAAACGTATGATCCTTGACTGGCACCCATTTGCCCCCGTAATAAAAGTCGTCCACCAACGCCGAATCGGCCTCAAAATCGGTTTTCGACAACCCTGGAAAACCCTCCAGACCGGCCGCCTCATCGGCTACGGCATAAAAGACATCAATTGTGTTATTGTCGCGGTCTCCGTCGTAAGATGTACCTTCCTGATAGATATTAAATTTCAGTTTGGACGAAACGACGTCGGAAGCCACCGACTCATAACGGTCACGATAAGCATACTGGTGTCCCAGTTCTCCACTGTAGAAAGTCACAAAATCCGGATTTCCAGCTATATTAAACTCCACCGGATTTCCTTTCCGGACAGTAACCACTTGTCCTTGAATCGTCACATTCTCATCCGGCGTCACGCTGACACTTACATCCTCCAGCCCCTTGGTCATATCTTCATTACAAGAAGCCAAGGCCAGTGCCGAAAGCAATAGGGTATATAATTTATATGTTTTCATTAATCTGTATTTTAGCGTTAGTCAACAACCCTTACCATCCCGGATTATTTTTGGTAATCGCCTTGTTTACGGCCAATTCCGCATCAGGTATCGGGAAATAGTTATAAGTACTGGAAATATTGAAATAAGTGTACACATTGGTCGGTCCCATGTTCCATTCTCCTCCCGCACGGGCCGCATTGTACAAGGCATTCATATTCCCCACGTAATCTCCCCAACGAATCAAATCGAAGCGACGGGTATATTCAAAGCAAAGTTCACGTGCTCTTTCATCCTTTATCATCTGACGGAATGTTTCCTGATTCAGCGAACCTTCCGCCACTTCCTTAGCTCCAGCACGTTTTCTCACCTGATTCAAATAAGAATAAGCATTGGCAGGTCCGTGCAATTCATTCTCCGCCTCGGCAATCATCAACAAGACATCCGAATAACGAAGAATCGGGAAATTGATGGCCGTACTGTTCTTGTCTTTCTTGTCGGCTTCATACTCCCGGCGATATTTGGCACATGCACGTGCGATATTGGTAGTAAACACTCCATTGTAATCGTAGTCTCCTTTCTTGGGCTCGTCCGTATTCTTCTCCCATGTAGTATTTCCATAAGAAAATGAGCGGTTATTGTCATGTGCCAGGAAGGCATCTCTCATTCCTTGCTCATAAAACTTACGACCGGTAACTCCTGTATTCTTACCACCTTTCTCCACATAGGCAAACGGGGCAATATTCCACAAGAAACGCTCATCTTTCAATTTCACCTCATTCACCGCCTTGGCTGCCTCCTTGTCGGTGGCATTGTTGAAGTTCACTTCCAAAGACATCAAGTTCGCGTCGCTCGGCTGTTCGATGCAGTAAAGCCGGTACAGCTTCGGAGTGGCAAACATAAACTCGTAAGCATAACCCGGGTCGGAAGCACCTACTATGTTAGAGTAAGAAGACAAGTCCGGTCCCGCCAGACCGATGATATTTCCAATACGTCCTTCCGCCTTGACGTCGGTTGTATTGTTTCCGGAGAATTCAACCTCCCAGATACTTTCGTTGGCCGTAGAGTTATAACGGTCGGCACACAAGTCGATGAAGAAATCCCAATAATCATCGGCCAGACTATGTCCTTCTCCCTCTACCAGCTTGGCATATTTCAATGCCTCTTCATAATAAGTGGTCTTTTCGGCCTCCGTTGCCGCACGGTTGTCTCTATGATACTCTCCTGCACGGAACAGATACACACGTGCCAGGATACCCCACGCAGCCGATTTGGACACACGGCCCGGCTGGTAGTTCAATTCGCTGGCAGTCAGCAGTCCACCTGTTTCCTTATCGGAAACCTCGGCCATCTCCTTTACAATAAAATCATAAATGGTCTGTTTGTCGGTACGAGGAATGTCCAGTCCTACCACATCCTTGGTCGATTCGGTCTTGAAAGGCACATCCCCCCAACATTCCACCAGATTGAAATAATAGAAGGCACGCAGGAATCTTACTTCCGCAATATATTGTGACTTCAATTTCTCATCCATGTCGGCCACACGGTCAATGTTTTCCAGAAAGATATTGGCACGGTTGATACCTGAATACAAGGTGTACCAGAATCCGGTTACCGCCGCATCACTGACTGTGGCATTGTTGCAGATAAGTCCTCGTGTGGCTGGAGCACGTCCGGAACCTCCGTAATGCGACAGGTCGTCTCCCGCATTCAGATACATATAATCAGCCCCATAAAACGAGGATTGTCCCAGAATGGCATAGACCCCCGTCACATAGGAAGTGGCTTCATCCGAGGTATTGAAATAAGTGTCGATGGTCACCATGTAAGGCTCCTTGTCCAGAAAATTACAGGATGCCGTCAGTCCTCCCATCATCATTGATATCAATGCATATTTTATAGCTTTCATAATTGCTTCTCTAAATTAATCCATTAAATGCGTTATCAGAATCCCAGGTTTACACCAAAGCTAAGAGAATAAGATCTCGGGTAGGAAGAAAAGTCCAACCCCGGAGTCAGAGCACTGTTGCGGACGGATACTTCCGGATCATAGCCGGAATAGCTGGTCCATGTCCACAAGTTCTGTGCGGCCACATACAGACGCACATTGCTCAGCCCCCATTTGGCCACTTTTGCTTTCGGGAAGGTATAGCCCAAAGTCAATGTTTTCAAACGGAGGAACGAACCGTCTTCCACGATTCGGGATGAAATCACCCTGTTGGAACTTGAAGTGGTTGCTGCCGGAATATCACTGTCCGGGTTTTCCGGTGTCCAGCGGTCGGCATAACTTGCATACTGGTTCAATTCCCGGGCTTTGTTATTGGAACTTTCAAAGAACAAACGGTTCGCATTCAAGATGTCGTTGCCATACGACCATTGGAAAAAGATACTTAAATCGAATCCCTTATACGTAAAGTTATTGGTGAAACCACCTGTATGAATAGGCAATCCGCGACCAATGATGGTACGGTCATTCGAATCAATAATACCGTCGCCGTTCAGGTCCTTATACTTAGGCATACCCGGCTGCGTATTATTTTCCGTAGAGAAATGAGGTACCCCGTTCTTCAACGTGTAAGTCTCACCCGATTTGTTGAAGTCATCGTATTTATAAGTTCCTTCATAGACATATCCGTACATCATACCCATCGGCAAACCGACTTTCGCAATGTAACTGGTCTGCGAGTTGTAATCCTGGTCGAAGGTAGCCGCTGTCAAAAGGCTGTTCTGTCCTTCCGACAAAGCCAAGACTTCGTTCTTATTGAAAGCGATGTTGAAATCCGTCGTCCAGGTAAAGTTCTTGGTCTGGATATTTTTGGTACTTAAGCTCAATTCCAATCCGTCATTTCTCACCTTACCGATGTTCTTCGTCGCACTGTAGAAGCCCGAAGACAAAGGAACCGACGCATCCAGCAGCAAGTCACGGGTCGTCTTCCGGTAAATATCGGCCGTGAAACTAATCCGTTCTCTGAAGAGACTCAAATCCAATCCCACGTTCCACTGTTCGGTAGTTTCCCATTTCAGGTTGTTGTTTCCGATAGACGTAGGAACCGTACCCACCGTCGTATTGTCGCCATTTATCGGATAGACTCCACTCGGAATACTACCATTGGAAATATAGTCACCCACCTTCGACTTCAAAGCCTGCATCAAGGCATAATATTCATACTCATCAATACGGTTATTACCCGTCAATCCCCAGCTGGCACGCAGCTTACCGGAATCCAACACCCTTGACAAGGGTTTCATAAACTCTTCCTCCATAAAGTTCCAGGCCAAAGAACCGGAAGGGAAATACCCGTAGCGGTTTTTCTTGCTGAACTTCGACGAACCATCGGCACGGAAAGAAGCAGTGGCATAATATTTTGACTTGTAGTTATAATTCAGACGAGCCAGATAAGACATCATAGACCATGAGCTCTTCAGCGAATTGGTCGTGTTGGCCTGTCCTTCATACATACCGGCCATACCCAAAGATTCATTCGGGATATGAGTGGTACGGAAAGAGTAATATTCATAATCCGAATTCTGGAACGTGATACCTACCAAGGCATTGAAGAAATGTTTTTTCTTAATGTTAGTCTGGTAAGTCAATGTATTTTCATTCAACCAGGTGAGACGTTCATTCCGGACTACCTGCGCATTCACCTTATCGGTAGAAGTAGGACCTCCGTAACGGGTCTTCGAGTTGTTGAACTGGTCGTTCTTACGCGCATCGTAGGTATAACCGCCCGAAATTTTCAGCTTCAATCCTTTTATAATGTCGTATGCCACATAACCGTTAATCTGCAGATTGTTGATATAGTTCTTTCGGTATTCGTTTTTCAAGGAAAGAATCGGATTGAAACGATAGTCGTTACTGTTGTCCACCGCATCATCCATCACATTGTCCATCAAGGAACTGAGCGGTTTGTTCGGATAAGTCACCGGACGATATCCCCATACACTATAAAAAAGGTTGTTCATACCGCTGTAAGAGTTCTCAGAAGGAGTGGAACCCGTCTGAATGCTCCGGGAATAGTTTGTGGTCAAACTGATGTCCAGCTTATCCCGCTTGATTACCGTATTGGCACGCATCTGGAAACGTTCGTACCCGGTATTCAACAATACACCCTGCTGATTGTAATAAGAAGTAGAGGCATTGTAGCGCACACCTTCCGTACCTCCCGTCAGACGAAGGCTATGATTGTGTTGGAAAGCCGTACGGAATATCTCGTCCTGCCAGTCATACTGGTCGATATTGCGGTAATCGTCCAACGTCCATTGCTTGCCGTTGTATTCCATCAAATAACCGCCCGTTGCAGAGCTGGCCTGCACGGGATACATCTCTGCCTGCAGTTTCACAAACTCATAGGCATCCATCATCGGAATCTTACGCGTCACATTGTGCATGGTCACACTGCCATCGTATGTAATCTGCGGTTTTCCAATCTTACCTTTCTTCGTGGTAATGATGACTACTCCGTTCGCACCACGGGCACCGTAAATAGCCGTAGCCGACGCATCTTTCAAAATATCCAACGATTCAATATCCGAAGGGTTGATGGTGTTCGCCATCGCCGCATCTTCTACCGGGAAACCATCGATGACGTACAACGGAGAGTTGTCCTGCGTCAAAGAGTTGTTACCACGAATCACAATGTTCATGGTTCCACCCGGAGTACCTTCACTGGACGATACGTTCACACCAGCCACTCGACCTCCCAACGTCTGGTCGAAGGAGCCTACCGGCGTATTCAACAGGTCATTCATATCCGCCTTGGCCACGGATCCGGTCAGGTCTTTTTTCTTCACTTCCTGATAACCTACCACTACCACTTCGTCAAGTACCTTGGTATCTTCCTCCAGTACAATGGACATCGGCTTAGAAACATCTACCGGAAGTTCTTTTGTGGCATAACCAATAAAAGACACAATAATGACAGCGTTCTTATCCGGCACTCCCAATGAGAACTTTCCATCGATATCAGTAATAGTTCCCTGGGTAGTTCCTTTCAACTGGATACTGGCACCTATGACGCTTTCACCTGTCTGATCGACTACAGTACCCCTCACGAGTACCTGGGCCATAGCCACAGTTACAGAGAATAAGACGAACAGTATCATGCTCATTCCTCTTCTCCATAGAATAGTTCGGAATTCGGTTTGCATACAATGAATTTAGATTAAATTTAGATTTTAAAGTTTTCTGTGACAAATGTACCTTTTTATTGTATAGAGAATGGCTAAAATAGTTCATTTAAGTGGATAAAAATATTCAACACTCCAGAAATTACGAACAAGCAAATATGTAACCATCTAATTATCAATAGAATATAAATCCACACATGACAAAGAACATCTTTTATGAAAAACGCACTTGCGTTCCTTCCAAAACGTACTTACGCTTCAACTAAAACGCCCTTACGTTTTGGACAAAACGTAAAGGCGTTTCAATAAAAACGTCAAAGCGTTTTCCTTCAAACGCACTTGCGTTTGAGGTGTACTGAAAATAGTTGTCAGTTTGAAGATTAATTCCTGACTAAGTTGACAGGT
>ERZ779669.160-NODE-160-length-43252-cov-11.468181_pt1 | contig 43252 bp, 34 predicted proteins | sample MGYA00511372_ERZ779669 | MGnify/ENA primary metagenome ERZ779669 (study PRJEB29588, sample SAMEA1967891) | human gut metagenome | biome: human gut; feature: human-associated habitat; material: faeces | place: Denmark | collected 2008/2010 ... | reverse complement strand
TAAGCGATAACGATGTTCTTCCAAGCCTCTGCGTCGAGGTGGAATACCGAGCCTTCGAGTTCTGCCTTTACTACCTCGTTCTGCTTCTCTGCCTGACGCTCCTCAAGAGTCTCGCCGCAGCAGAAGAGAATCTTCAAGCCGTTAGCAAGTGCGAGGTCTACCTTCTCCTTCAGAATCTCAGCAGTCTCGCCGTAGTACTGACGACGCTCTGAGTGGCCGAGGATTACGTACTGAGCACCAGTACTCTTAACCATTTCGGCTGAAACTTCGCCAGTGTAAGCGCCCTTAACCTTGTCAGCGCAGTTCTCGGCACCGAGAGCTACTACGTTCTGGTCGAGCACCTGAGCTACAGAAGCGAGGTGAATGAACGGAGTGCAGATGATAACTTCACAGTTTGGCTTGTCAGCTACGAGAGCTTCGTTGATTTCCTTGGCGAGAGCTACGCCATCCTGCAGGTTAAGATTCATCTTCCAGTTACCTGCTACAATTTTCTTTCTCATTTTCTTTTTGTTTTTAAAGATTTGAAATATTTTGTTAGATTCTTTCTTTTCTTTGTTGCGCACCCACTTCGACCATGCCCAGAGGCGGTCGGCGATGGTCAGCAGTGTCAGAGGCAGCAGGAATGTGAGCAGCACCTTGATGAGTTTGCCGGTCACTCCGTCGTCAGGCAGTTGTCCTATGGGCAGCTGGTCGGGGCTTGCCGTGAGCTCGTCGGGGTCGGGCAGCTGGTTGTGGCTCCACTTTCCTATGACGGTAGCATCCTTGAGGAGCAGCAGTCCGGGGTTGCTTCGTATTATGGTCTTGAGCGTTGTCTCGTCGGCATTGCAGAATGGGTATTCGGCTCCGGTAAGGTCGCGCCAGCGGTTGATGTCGTCATCGGTAGAAGCCGTTACGCAGTAGAAGGGTATGTTGTGCCCCGATGCGTATTCGTATATCTGGTCGATGTCGCCGAAGTTGCTGTCGTCGGCGTAGGCAAGCGATGGCGATATGAGCAGGAATGTGTATCCCTTGCGGCTCAGCACGTCGTCGGTGATGTCGTCGCCGGTCTCGGCGAGTGTCAGGCTGAAGTCGTGTATGGGCGGCTCGTAGCCCTGGCGTGTCTGAATGGTCTTCGAGTCGACAAACTCCCATGTTGAGTCGGGATAGTTGTCGAGTGTGAACTCGCGTGTCTGTCCGTTCTTCTTCAGTATGAACGTGGTCTCAAACTCCGGCTGTTCAGCCCCTTCGGGTATCTCCATGCCCTTCTTTATGTCGGCACCGATGTGATACGGGCGGAAGTCGAAGGTGGGCAGGGCGTACAGGCAGTACAGGCTTGTGCATACGATGTACACCAGTGTGTAGTTGGTGACAATCCACTGGTTCGACTTGGATATTAGCCGTGCCATGTCCATTGGGCGCATTGCCGTGACAATGGCGGCTGCCAGCAGCACTATGTTCTTCAGAAGCGTTTCGCCGTTGGTGAGCTTTATTGCGTCGCCGAAGCATCCGCAGTCCTTCACGGGGTTGGCAATGAATATCCACACCGTGATGAGCGTCATCACCACCATCAATGCCGTCATGAGTCTGGACACCAGATGTCGCCGTATGGCGAACAGCATGAATATGCCGAGAGCAAACTCCGTCATTGCCAGCGCTATCGCTCCGGTGAGCGTAAGCCAGTCGGGTATGTACTCAGACAGGTGCATGGCTGCGGCATAGTCGTTCAGTTTGTATTGTGTGCCGAGCGGGTCGATGGCCTTGACATATCCCGAGAGGATGAATGTCAGGGCGAGTGCCATGCGACACAGGTTTACAATGAATATTCTGAATTTAGCCATTTCGTTGTTGCAGATTGGTTAATGCGTGCGCTTGTGTACAAGTGGCGCGCCATCAGTCGTCTATGGTCTTTATGGCTCCGAAGCATGCATAGTTGATGATGTCCATATAGTTGGAGTCGATACCTTCCGATACGAGTGTGTTGCCGTTGATGTTTTCTATTTCCTTTACTCGTTGTATCTTGGTCAGGATGAAGTCGGTGTAGCTGCTCACGCGCATGTCGCGCCATGCCTCGGCATAGTCGTGGTTCTTGCGCAGCATCAGTTCCAGGCATTCCTGGGCGTGCTCGTCGTACATAGCCATAGCCTCGTCGGGCGTAGTGTCCACCGTGTCGGTGAATCCGTTCTTGAGCTGTATGAGTCCTATGATGCCATAGTTTATCAAAGCGATAAACTCCGGGCGTATGCCTTCGCCTACGAGCGTAGTGCCGGTGATTTCGATAGAGCGTATGCGTTTGGCCTTGATGAAGAGCTGGTCGGTAAGTGACGACGGGCGCAATATGCGCCACGATGCCCCATAGTCGTGCAGTTTCTTGCCGAACAATGTCCGGCACTCCTGCATCACGCTTCTGAATTGTTCTTCTGTCTTTGTCATGTCTGTTTGTAAATCGGCACAAAAATACAAAAAACCTGTCAAATAAACAAGTTTATCGCCTGCTATTGTTTCTGCCTCAGGTGTATCATCCTCACCACGCCGCACATTGCTTCGTAGCGTGCCTGCAGCGAGTCGCGCTTTACGGCGAGCATGTTGCGTGTCAGGCGGTCGGTAGCTTCGTTGAGCTGTCGGGTCACTTCCTGCAGGCGCAGGTCGGTGCTTGCCACGTCGTTCTGCGCCATTGCGAGCGATGCCTTCTGCCATACGGCAAGAGCCTTGCGTCGCGATTCTATCGCCATAGGATAGCGTTCGCGCAGCACGGTTATCGAGTCGAGGGTCTCCTTGTACTTGCCTTTGGCGTAGAGCGAGTCAATCTGGGCGAGCAGAGCTTGCGCCTTCTCGTCGTCGGTCTTAGCGCATGCCGTGAAGAGCAGCAGCGTGATGGTCGTTAATAATATGTACTTCATTGCGACGGCAAAATTACTACTTTATGACGCAACGTGCAAACAATCAAGTTTTTTTAACAACGCGCGTACCACTTTAGTATGCTTTATTCTTGTCTGCGCCACACGTAGCCCGCAAAAGGACTCGTTTTGCCCTTCAAAAGGAGTTCTTTTACTCACCAAAAGGAGTCCTTTTGCAGTCCAAAAGGGGCCCTTTTGCAACCCAAAAGGACTACATTTTTTAGCACAACCGCAAAAAATGCATAAAAACCCCGCAAAACGGCACTAATTGAGAAATAATCTGTATGAAAAAATACGTTTATTTCGTTCTGATTTCATAACTTTGCCACATAATGATACAGTTTTGACACAGAATCTTTATATCACGATTATAAAACCTAAAAACAATAATATATGTCTAACTCAAACTTTTTTAGCAAGACACGATTGCTAAAGAACGTTGCAACACCGTTGCTTTCGGTATTTGCAACAACTGCTGCCGCCCAACAGCGGCCCAACGTCGTATATGTATTCCCCGACCAGATGCGCAATTATGCAATGGAGTTCTGGGGACAGCCTGGCTTTGAGGGATGCATCAACTCGCAGAACGACCCCGTACATACACCCAATATCAACCGCTTTGCACGCGAATCGGTAGTGCTCACATCGGCACAGAGCAACTGCCCCCTGAGCAGTCCGCACCGCGGATCGCTCCTTACCGGCATGTATCCCAACAAGAGCGGTGTGCCACTCAACTGCAATTCGAGCCGTCCCATATCTTCATGGCTCACCGACCCCGTAAGCTGGAGCGACGTGATGAGCCGTGCCGGATACGACTGCGGCTACATTGGCAAGCTGCACGTGCAGTTCCCCACCAAGAACTCGCCACAGAACCCCGGCGAATACGTAGAGACACAGCGCCCCGTGTGGGATGCCTACACCGAGCCGCAGCAGCGTCACGGATTCAACTACTGGCTGTCGTACGGCACATTCGACGAGCACAAGAACCCGCACTACTGGGACAATAACGGCAACAGACACGAGCCGCACGAGTGGTCGCCCATATACGAGGCCAAGCACGCCGTAAGCTACATACTCAACCGCAACGGCGAGCGCGACTCCAACAAGCCTTTCTTCCTCATGGTGGGCATGAATCCGCCCCACAGCCCCTACCGTTCGCTCACCGACTGTATGGAGGAAGACTATAATCTGTATGCCAAGCAGCCGCTCGACCAGCTCCTTGTGCGCAAGAATGCAGGACGCGAAATGGCTAAGGCAGAGTCAGTACGCTACTATTTCGCATCGGTTACGGGCGTTGACCGCGCCTTCGGAATGATACTCGACGCTCTGCGCGAGGCAGGACTCGACGACAATACAATCGTAGTGTTCACGTCCGACCACGGCGAGACAATGTGCTCGCAGAACACCGACGACCCGAAGAACTCGCCGTACTCAGAGTCGATGAACGTGCCCTTTATAGTAAGGTATAAGGGACACATCACTCCGCACACCGACGACCTGCTCCTCTCGTCGCCCGACATCATGCCCACAATGCTCGGACTCGTAGGTCTGCACGACCAGATACCCTCTGTTACGCAGGGCAAGGACTACTCAAGCCTCTTCCTCGACCCCGCATCGAAGAGTGTCAAGCGCCCCGACGCAGCTCTGTACATACAGAATCTCGACGGCGACAAGGACAAGGACGGACTCGTTGTCAACTATTTCCCCTCGGCACGCGGACTCAAGACACATCGCTACACGATGGCAATATACATCACACGCGACTACAAGCGCAAGGAAATTCTGCTCTTCGACGACCAGAACGACCCTTATCAGCTCAACAACATAGCCGACAAGCCCGAAAGCCGCAAGATAATCAAGCAGCTGACCAAGCGTATGGGTCAAATTTTGTACGAAATTGAAGACCCATGGGCAACCGAAGGCATTCTGGCTAAAGTAGCCGTTAAATGATTGTTAAATAAGACATAATGAACAAGTAAGGACACCTTTCGGACAAAAATGTACCGTCCGATCGGTGTTTTACAAGTAACTTTGCATCGAAATCATAAAGCACACACAAGTAGATTTATATCAAATTATTGATTAGATGCTAAAAGTTAAAAATGTCGACTTTAATTAATGGATTCCTTTTCCTTCCCAAGTTGTTGGGTGGTGCCGGTCGCCGTAAGCGGCCGGCAATGATAACATAATACAATAATAAAAACTAAAAAAGAGAAATAGGGATTTTTTGTATTAAATGGTTTATTTATAATTAGTTTATATTTAGGGTATATGATAAATGTGTATTACAACCCTAAGTTAAAAGTTGATGTTAGAAAACTCCTTTTTTGGGATTACTCCATGTGATATAGGGTAATCTCTTTTTTTTTATACACATGTACGAAATCTGTATGTCGTTTGTACTTTTTTATACCAAAAAATAATTCGATTGCAGTAATTTTGTAAACTGAGACGTACTATTATAGACAATGAATGTATAACTGTTATTAAATCTAACAGAAAACCAAAACACGATATTCTTTAATAGAATAATTATTTGTATATTTGAAGACGCTATCAAGCTGACTTCAGATGTTTAAATAAAAAGTGCTTCACGTTTAAGCGATATCTATTACATATTAATATATAGGAAATGATACGGAAAATAAAGTATGCGTTCATGCTGCTCCTTGCAATGGTGCAGGGCGTAGACAGTATGGCCGACGTGGTGCTCACCGTGAAAAACAGCGGACAAGAGCAACGGCTTGAAGTGGCTGAATTTGATGCCAATGAAGTATGGAAAGCTCTCGGAGTGGCACAAGGCAGTCCCGTGAGAGTGTTGAATCGCTACGGATTGCCCGAGGCTTGCCAGATCACACACGACAACAAACTGCTTGTTGAGACTACTGTCATACCTGGAGGTACAGCACGGTTCTATGTCAAGCCAGGCACACCCGACCCTACACAGAGCTTTGCCGAGGGAAAACTGTATCCCTGGCGAGTGGACGACTTTGTATGGGAGAACGACCGTTGCTCTTATCGGGCTTACGGACCGGCCCTGCAGCGCACCGGAGAGAAGGCTTTCGGCATGGACGTGTGGCTCAAGAGCACTCCATATCCTGACGTAGAGAAACGCTATGCGGTTGTTTACAACGGCCATCGCATCTCGGCACAGATGCGCAAGGACGGCCACAAGCAGGAAGCCGACTCGCTCGACCAGACCGTTTCGCTACATCTCGACCACGGCACCGGACTCGACTGCTACAACGTAGGCCCCAGTCTGGGATGCGGAACGCCCGCCATCATGCTCGGCGACAGCATCGTCATGCCATATTGCTTCAAGGAATATCGCGTGCTGGACAACGGTCCGCTGCGCTTCACGCTCGAACTGGTGTACAATACCGAGAAGATTGACGGTCAGAACGTGACCGAACATCGCATAATAAGCCTCGACAAGTGGTCGTTCTTCAACAAGATGACCGTAAGGTACGACGGACTGAAGAAGCCTATGGACGTCTGCGGCGGCGTAGTGGTACACACCGAGAAGGCATCCGACCTCAAACTCGCCCCAAACTATGTAGCCTACACCGACCCGACCGACTCGGCAGAGCGCCATCAGTTTGAGATTTATGTGGCAGCACTCTTCCCCAACGGTGCCGATGCAACTCAACTCGTGCGCGACCCGTGGCACAAGAAGGCAGGCATCGTAGGCAACGCAGTGGGCGTAAAGCGTGGCGTAAAGAACAACGAACGCTTCACCTACTACTTCGGAGCATCATGGTGCAAGAGCGGAACTCCCAACCAGCGTGTGTGGTACATGCAGATTGAGGACTTCATCAACAATCTGAAGCAGCCGCTACAGACAGCCGTAACTGTTAAGTAAGACTACATAATTCTTATATCAGCAGGTCTTAAAAACTCGTATACTCATTAACTAAAGAAATTAACGCATATTAAAATGGCAAAAATTATTACTCTTGGCGAGATCATGCTCCGCCTTTCGCCCAATGGCAACGACCGTTTCATCCAGTCAGAAATGTTCCGTATCATCCCTGGTGGTGGTGAGGCTAACGTGGCTGTAAGTGTTGCCAACTATGGACACGAAGCTTACTTCGTGAGCAAGCTTCCTAAGCACGACATCGGACAGATTGCTGTCAACGCATTGCGCCGCTATGGTGTAGACACACGTTTCATCGCCCGCGGTGGCGATCGTGTCGGTTTGTACTATGCAGAGACCGGTGCTTCAATGCGTCCGTCTAAGGTTATCTACGACCGTGCACACTCTTCTATCGCCGAGGCTAATCCTGAGGATTTCGACTTCGATGCTATCATGGAGGGCGCACAGTGGTTCCACTGGAGCGGCATTACTCCCGCCATCAGCGACAAGGCGGCTGAGCTCACCCGTTTGGCTTGCGAGGCTGCCAAACGCCACGGTGTTACAGTGAGCGTTGACCTCAATTTCCGCAAGAAACTCTGGACTTCAGAGAAGGCAATCTCGGTTATGCGCCCGTTGATGCAGTATGTTGACGTTTGCATCGGCAACGAGGAGGATGCACAGCTCTGCCTCGGATTCAAGCCCGATGCTGACGTAGAGGGTGGCCAGACCGACGCAAGCGGCTACCACAAGATTTTCGAGCAGATGCAGAAGGAGTTCGGCTTCAAGTACGTTGTTTCTACATTGCGCGAGAGCTTCTCGGCAACTCACAACGGATGGAAGGCACTTATCTACAACGGCAAGGAGTTCTACGAGAGCCGTCGTTACGACATCATGCCTATCATCGACCGCGTTGGCGGTGGCGACTCTTTCTCTGGCGGCCTCATCCACGGCTTGCTCACCAAGCCGACTCAGGGCGAAGCTCTCGAGTTTGCAGTAGCTGCTTCGGCTCTGAAGCACACTATCAATGGCGACTTCAACCTTGTTTCAGTTGACGAGGTAGAGGCTCTTGCTGCCGGAAACGCTAACGGTAGAGTACAGCGATAGAACTTTAAAATTAATTTTAAAATCTTTAAGTAGCCCAACATACCACTCCCCTCCCTACGGGGGAGGGGCTGGGGGTAGGGCTTCTAATTATATTCATTATTATGGCAAAATTCAACAAACAGCAGGTACTTGCCAAGATTACCGGAACCGGTATGGTACCTGTATTCTACAGCAATGATGTAGAGATAGCAAAGAATATAGTAAAGGCATGCTACGAGGGTGGCGTGCGCGCATTCGAGTTTACCAACCGTGGCGACTTCGCACACGAAGTGTTTGCCGAGGTGGTTAAGTTTGCAGCCAAGGAATGTCCTGAGATGGCTATGGGTGTAGGTTCGGTAGTTGACGCTCCTACTGCTTCGCTCTACATTCAGCTTGGTGCTTGCTTCGTAGTAGGTCCGTTGTTCAACCCCGACGTAGCTAAGGTGTGCAACCGCCGACTCATCCCTTACACACCGGGTTGCGGTTCGGTGACAGAGGTTGGTATGGCTCAGGAGATGGGTTGCGACCTTTGCAAGGTATTCCCGGGCGACGTACTCGGTCCTAACTTCGTTAAGGGCTTGAAGGCTCCGATGCCTTGGTCGCTCATCATGGTTACAGGTGGTGTTTCGCCCGACGCTGAAAACATCGCTTCATGGATTAAGGCAGGTGCCAACTGCGTAGGTATGGGCTCTAAGCTGTTCCCGAAGACCACTATCGCAGCAGGCGACTGGCAGGCCGTTAGCGACAAGTGCCGCGAGTCGTTGGAGTATGTAGCCAAGGCACGCGAGTCGAAGTAGAATATATAGCAAATACCCTTTCCCGACCGTATTCAGTCGGGTAGGGGTATTGCAGTAGTACTATAATCTTTCCTTATAACAATATTAAATGGATCAAGTTTTCAGTTACATAATTAGTCTTGGTGCTCCGGTGATGATGCCTATACTGTTTACCATCATCGGTCTTGGCATCGGCATGAAGTTCGGCAAGGCCTTCAAGTCGGGTCTTTATGTCGGTGTAGGATTCATCGGTTTGGGAGTTGTTACAGCATTGCTTACCTCCAACTTCAACGATCCGCTCAAGGGCATCTCCGAGATATATCATTTGCAGCTCAACGTGTTTGACATGGGTTGGCCTGCTGCAGCCGCTGTGGCTTACAACACCGCAGTCGGGGCGCTTATCATCCCCATCTGTCTTGGCGTAAACTTCCTCATGCTCATCACCAAGACCACACGTACTGTCAATATCGACCTTTGGAACTACTGGCACTTTGCATTCATCGGTGCGGTTGTCTACTTCGTGATGGGCGAGAGCCTGTTGTGGGGCTACTTCGCAGCCATCATCTGCTACATCAACACACTTGTGTGTGCCGACCTCACAGCCGAGAAGTTCCAGAAGCATTACGATCTCGAAGGCATCTCTATTCCGCAGCCGTTCTGCCAGAGTTTTATGCCTTTCGCCATCATCTTCAACAAGGCTCTCGACCGCATTCCGGGCTTCTCTAAGCTCGACATCGATGCTGAGGGTATGAAGAAGAAGTTTGGCGTGCTCGGCGAGCCGCTCGTATTGGGTGTAATCGTAGGTATGCTCATCGGTTGGGCAGCACAGCTTGACATCAAGAAGGTGCTCTTCCTCGGCGTTACAATGGGTGCCGTTATGGAGCTTATCCCACGTATCACATCTCTCTTCATTGAGGGATTGAAGCCTATTTCGGAGAAGACACAGGAGCTGGTTAAGTCGAAGTTCAACGGCAAGAAGGTCTACATCGGTATGAGCCCCGCTCTCGTTATCGGTCATCCTACCACCCTTGTAGCTTCGGTTATCCTCATCCCCGTTATCCTTGCATTGGCAGTGTTCCTCCCAGGCAACCAGTTCCTTCCGTTGGCATCGCTTGCCGGAATGTTCTATCTCTTCCCGATGGTTCTGCCTTTCACTAAGGGCAACGTGGTGAAGACCCTCATCATCGGTCTTGTAACGCTCATCATCGGTCTGTACTTCGTAACAGACATGGCTCCCGACTTCACCATGGCAGCCAATCAGGTGTACGCAGCCACTGGCGACGCAACCGCACATATTCCTGAAGGATTCTCGGGTGGCGCACTCGACTTTGCCGCTTCGTCATTCGGATGGATCATCTACAAGCTCTCATGCCACGTCAAGTATGTTGGCCCGGCTATCCTTGTAGCCATCACATTGGTTATGATGTGGTACAACCGCACACGCATCGTTAAAGATGTGACACGCAAGTAAATCTAAAAAACAAACAATAGAGAAATGAAGAAATTATTCATCACCGCAGCTGTTGCCATCATGTCAATGTCGGCAATGGCACAGAACGTAAACTATCAGGTACGTTGGGCGAATCATCCAGAGGATGCCAAGCACTATACTACCGACCGTTTGCGCAAGGAGTTCTTGGTAGAGAAGGTATTCGCTCCCAACGAAGTTAACTGGACATACACTATGTACGACCGCTTCCTCATAGGCGGTGCCGAGCCTGTTGACGCTCCTATCAAGATTGAGCCTATCGAGCCGCTGCTCGCCAAGACATTCCTCGAGAACCGTGAGATGGGTATCATCAACATCGGCGGACCTGGTGTTGTTACAGTTGACGGCAAGAAGTACGACCTCAACTTCCAGGAGGGCATCTACGTAGGACGCTCTACCGAGAAGAATCCTAACAACATCACACTCTCAAGCAAGGACCCCAAGAATCCTGCCAAGTTCTATATGAACAGTGCTACAGCTCACACTTCATTCCCCACAAAGCTCGTCACACTGAAGGAAGCCAAGAACATCAAGGCGGGTTCGCTTGCCGAGAGCAACGACCGTGTTATCCACCAGCTCATCATCAACGGTGTTGCAGGTGTACGCACATGCCAGTTGCAGATGGGTGTTACTGAGCTGAAGACCGGTTCGGTATGGAACACAATGCCGGCTCATACACACATGCGCCGTATGGAGACCTATCTCTACTTCAACGTACCCGAAGGTCAGCGCATTTGTCACATTATGGGTGAGCCGCAGGAGACCCGTCCGATGTGGCTGAACAACGAGCAGGCTGTCATCTCTCCGCAATGGTCAATCCACTGCGCAGCAGGTACAAGCAACTATACATTCATCTGGGGTATGGCAGGCGAGAACCTCGACTACGGCGATATGCAGAAAATCCAGACAACTGACTTGAAATAAAACTAAAAGTAACAACAATGGACAAAATGTTTTCACTTGAGGGCAAGGTAGCCCTCGTTACTGGAGCAGCCTACGGCATCGGTTTCGCTATGGCAGAGGCTCTGTACAATGCAGGCGCAAAGATTGCGTTCAACTGCCGTTCACAGCACCACATGGACCAGGCTCTTGCCGACTATAAGGCTAAGGGCATCGAGGCTCATGGATATATCTGCGACGTTACCGACGAAGAGCAGGTAAAGGCTATGGTAGCCGACATCAATAAGGAGCTCGGTGTTATTGATATTCTCGTTAACAACGCTGGTATCATCAAGCGTATTCCTATGACTGAGATGTCTGTAGAGGACTTCCGTCAGGTTGTCGACATCGACCTCAACGCTCCGTTCATCGTGTCTAAGGCTGTCATTCCTGGTATGAAGGAGAAGGGGCACGGCAAGATTATCAACATCTGCTCAATGATGTCAGAGCTTGGTCGTGAGACAGTTTCGGCATACGCAGCTGCAAAGGGCGGCTTGAAGATGCTCACACGCAACATCTGTTCAGAGTTCGGCGAATACAACATACAGTGCAACGGTATCGGTCCGGGCTACATCGCTACTCCTCAGACTGCTCCTTTGCGCGAGCGTCAGGCTGACGGCTCACGTCATCCGTTCGACAGTTTCATCGTAGCCAAGACTCCTGCTGCACGTTGGGGTACTCCCGAGGACTTGATGGGTCCCGTTGTTTTCCTCGCAAGCGATGCCTCTAACTTCGTTAACGGTCATATTCTGTACGTTGACGGTGGCATCTTGGCTTACATCGGCAAGCAGCCTTAATCGTCAGTTTTATATACTAAATAGCCCAGAACAATATGCTCTGGGCTATTTTCGTATATAAAGACTTTCTATATACGCATCTTTGCAATAGGTTGAACACGGAAATACTTGTCGTTTTTGGTTATTCTTATTAACTTTGCATACAAACTATTTTAGTTAGAAAAACTGATCTAAACAAATCAACAATTTATGCATTCAAGAAGAAACAAAGGCAAGATGTTGCGCCAGTTGCGCGACTATGGCATCATCACCATTGCAATGTTGTTAGGTGTAGTAGGTCTTAATCTGTTCCTGCTGCCCCACGAAATCACTACGGGCGGCATCATCGGTGTGGCTTCGATTGTGTATTGGGGCACGGGCATACCCGTGCAGGACACCTTCTTTGCGCTCAATGCTGTGCTGCTTATCGTGGCATTGAAGGTGCTGGGATGGCGTTTCTGCGCCAAGACCATATACGGTGTGGTAGTCTTCACACTCGCTTCTACCGTGTTGCAGAGCATCATGCCGCCCGACCTTCACCTCCTTGCCGACCAGAAATTTATGGCGTGTATGGTAGGTGCCGTGTTCTTAGGCACCAGCGTAGGCTTGGGATTGTCGGCAGGCGGTTCTACCGGTGGCTCTGACGTCATTGCCGCAATGGTGAATAAGTATCGTGACGTGTCGCTCGGACACATCATCCTCTTATGCGACCTCACCATCATCACTTCGTCGTATGTGGTGTTGCGCGACTGGGAGAAGGTGCTCTACGGCTACGTATTGCTGTTTGTCATCTCGTTTGTAGTCGACCATTTGGTAAACTCTCTGCGTCGAAGCGTGCAGTTCTTCATCATCTCCGACAAGTATCAGGAGATAGGCGAGGCCATCAATCAGATAGCCGACCGCGGTTGCTCGATGCTCAATGGCAACGGTTTCTATACAAAGAAAGACATAAAGGTGATATTCTGTATAGCCAAAAAGAGCGAGTCGAACTTCATCTTCGAGCTTATCGACGAGATTGACCCCAACGCATTTGTGGCTCAGTCGGCTGTGGTGGGTGTGTACGGTAGAGGCTTCGACCACGTCAAGGCACATCGAAAGCTCAATCTGAAGGAGCTTCGCGAGAAGGTGCGGCAGAATAAGGAATAACATAAAACAACAAAGACAACATTATCTTTTTGTTTCCTCGCGAGGGAGCAATAATCAATATGCTTTTCAAAAGGACTCCTTTTGCCTCTCAAAAGGACTCCATTTGCATGCTAAAAGGACTACATTTGGAGTGCAAAAGGACTACATTTGGAATGCAAAAGGACTACATTTTTGGATACTTCGAATTTTGGAGTATATATAACTGAACTTGCGAAAGTTCAATATATAATATAAGTATGCGTTCATATATAAAATTAAATATGACCAAATACTTATAATGTACGATTATATATAATGTGGTTCACTGCTGTTCACGAAAATCTTTGCTCCGAAATTTGTTAAAATACAGTCCAACTAAAAAAAAACTAAAAATATTAGCTTTAGTTATGTAAATTATGTTTATCTTTGCAGCACAATCTTAAGACAACCCAATTATATAACGACTTTAGAAATAATTAACCAGAAGGCTGACAAAGGTTCCTATGTCTGCCTATACAAACAATAATTGTTAGGAACCCAAAAACAAAGCATGTTTATGCAAAACTCCTATTTTAACAACGCACGGATTCTCATGTTGTCCGTTTTGCTGGCTGGGGGGGGTGAAACCGCTGTTTGCCTCTCAAATCACAAACGTACATGAAAACGTTGCTCTACTAACAAACAATCAACAGAAACAAACCGTCAAGGGTACTGTGAAGGACGCTAACGGCGAGCCGATAATCGGCGCGTCAGTAAAGGTGAAAGGCTCTACTGGCGGAACAGTTACCGACATTGACGGTAATTTCACACTTGATGCCCCTGCCGGTGCAGAGCTTGAGATTAGTTCAATTGGCTATCTTAAGCAGGTGGTCAAGGCAAAGGCCAATGTTGCCATAGTTCTTAAGGACGACTCACAGACTCTCGACGAACTTGTGGTAGTAGGTTACGGTGTACAGAAGAAGGAGAACCTTACTGGTGCCGTAGCTTCTATGAATGCCGAGAAGCTTGCCACACGTCCGGTATCAAGCCTTTCGTCAGCTCTTGCTGGTGAGATGGCTGGTGTTACTGCTGTGCAGACTTCGGGTGCTCCTGGTAGCCAAAACGCTTCTATCACAGTACGTGGTAAGAACTCAGTGAACGCTGCCTCTCCACTCGTTATCGTTGACGGTGTGCCGGGTTCGATGAACGTTATCAACCCTGCCGAAATCGAGTCGGTAACAGTATTGAAGGATGCCGCTTCGGCTGCCATCTATGGTGTGCAGGCTGCCAACGGCGTTATCCTTATCACTACCAAGAAGGGTAAGACCGGCAAGACAACAGTTTCTTACAACGCTACATTCTCATGGTCGTCACTTCTTGCCAAGCTCGACCTCGTTGACGCTTACGGCTATGCTTACCTCTACAACGAGGCTTATCTTAACGACCACCCGGGCGCAAAGAAGCCTTTCTCTGACGAGACTGTAGAGAAGTATCGCACAGGCGAACTTGCAAGTACCGATTGGTATAAGGAGGCTCTTACCGGTAGCGGTTTTGAGCATCAGCACAACCTCTCGCTCAGCGGCGGTAACGACAAGACTACATACAATATGTATCTTGGCTATCTCAGCCAGGAAGGTGTGACAAAGGACATTGACTACAACCGTATCAACGCCCGCATGAACATTACATCGCAAATCAACAAATACATCACTCTCGGACTCAATGCTTCGGGCTATCGTGGCACACAGCAGGATGCATGGGCTGGTTATACCCAGGTGATTCAGGGTATCGCACGTTCGCATCCTACTGATCCCGTTTATGATGAGGACGGCAACTTCAATTTTGTAGGTGTAGACAACCCTGTAGCAGTTCAGGGCAGAGACAAGACAGGCTGGAAGAAGACCATCAACCAGGAGGTATTCCTCATTGGTTCGGCTGAAATCAAGCCTATCAAGGACCTCAGCATCAAGGGTGTTTACTCATGGCGCAACTGGACTCAGGACCAGCTCGGATTCAAGAAGACATGGGGCTACGGCACATACAACTCAGGTCAGCGTGAGGGTTATGTCAGAAACTACAACTACGACTACCTCACAGGCCAGATTCTCGTTAACTACAACAAGTCGTTTGGCGACCACAACCTTGGCGTACTCGCAGGTATGGAGTCGTACGACGTCAAGTACCGTTATGTGACTGCCGACCGTAAGGGTGGTGGTAACAACAACCTTGACGAATCGCTCAACACTCTCGACGCTTCTTCACAGAAGAACTCAAATGGTGGTACAGAGATGACACGTCTCTCTTACTTCGGACGTCTGCAGTACAACTATGCCGGCAAGTATCTCTTTGAGGCTAACGTACGTCGCGACGCTTCTTCACGCTTCCCTAAGAACTCACGTTGGGGTACATTCCCTGCATTCTCAGCAGGTTGGCGTATCTCTGAGGAGGCTTTCATGAAGAATGTTGACTGGTTGAGCAACCTTAAGCTTCGTCTGGGTTGGGGTAAGACTGGTAACGAGGAGTTATCTTCTACTGACCTCTATCCAGCAGTTCCTACCTATGCTTACGGTTCATACATGTTCGGCAACACATTGTATTCTACAGCTTACGAGAGCCGCCTTGTCAACGACCAGCTTAAGTGGGCTACCGTTACCAACTATGAGCTTGGTATTGATGCCGGCTTCTTCAACAACAAGCTGACAATGGAGCTTTCGGTATACAAGAAGAAGACCAACGACATGCTTCTCTACTTGCCGCTCCAGGGCGTTATCGGTTTGTCGGCACCTGCACAGAACGTAGGTAGTGTTGAGAACCGTGGTTTTGAGCTTGTGCTTGGTCACAACAACCGTATAGGTAAGGATTGGAGCTACAACCTCTCGCTCAATATGGGTTACAACAAGAATGAAATTATCGATATGGCTGGTACCGAAGGTCCTACATCAGACAGCAACATCTGGAACCTTGAGGGCTATGCCATCAGCTCATACTATGGCTATGTAGCCGACGGCTTGTTCCGTTCTGAGGAAGAACTCAAGAAGGGTCCGCTGCGTACAGGTAATGAGAAGGTTGGTGATATCCGCTATAAGGACTTCGACGACGACGGCAAGATTACTGCTGCTGGCGACCGTAAGATTATCGGCAACCAGATGCCTAAGTGGACTGGTGGTTTCAACTTCAGCGTAAGTTACAAGAACTTCGAACTGAGCGGTCTTCTGCAGGGTGCATTCGATGCTAAGCGCTATTACAACGGTGAGGCTTCTTACGCATTCTTCAACAGTGCATCATGTCTTAACAAGCACTGGGATCGCTGGAGCGAGGAGAATCCTAACGGCAACTTCCCACGTCTGTCGCTCTCATCGCAGACCAACAACCAGATGTCTACATTCTGGCTGCAGGATGCATCGTATGTTCGCATGAAGAACCTCACATTGGCTTACACTCTGCCTTCTGACCTTATCAGCCGCATAGGTTTGTCGTTTGCCCAGGTGTACCTCGCAGGCGAGAACCTCTTCACTATCTCAGGTCTTGACAAGGGTCTTGACCCGGAGTCGGGCAACAGCCGTGGCTGGTCGTACAGCAACGTCAGAAAGATTTCTTGCGGTCTTAAACTTACATTCTAAAACAACTCAGAACAAATGAAAAATAGTATATTAAATATAGCATTAGCGTTCGCTGGAGTTGCTGCACTCTCATCTTGTAGTGATTTTCTTGACAAGGCTCCGAAGGAGGAACTTTCTGATGCCAGCTTCTGGAAGTCAAGTACCGATGCCGAGATGTACATCAGCGATATGTACAACAGCCTTGGCTGGTCGGCTGACGAAGCAATCAATACCGACGACGCAACAATGGGTATCAAGTGGGCTGCCGGCAACGAGTCGAAGGGCGTTTACGACCCCTCTGACTATGGTTGGAAGAGTAGCTACACATACATCCGTGAGGCAAACCTTGCCCTTGAGAAGCTGCCTACTGTAGAAATGGACGATGCTACCCGTCAGAAGTTGGAAGGTCAGGCTTACTTCTTCCGTGGCTATCTGTATTGGGACCTTATCCGTAGTTTCGGCTCGGTACCTTATATTGACAAGCCTCTGACTCTGTCTGACCTGAACAATACAGAACAGTCTTCACGCGAGGATGTTTACGCCAAGGCAATGGCAGACCTTGATAAGGCTATCGCTTCTCTTCCTGAGGAGTGGGATGCAGCCAACTATGGCCGTATCACCAAGGGCGCTGCCCGTGCCATCAAGATGCGTGCTGCCATGTATTACGGCGACAACCAGACTGCTGCCAACGAGGCTAAGGCAATCATGGATGCTGGCGTATACGACCTCTGGGACAAGGACAACACAGGCAAGTATGCCAACCTGTTCTGGGAGGAGACCGACGGTTGCTGCGAGAACATACTCGTTATCCAATACAAGGCTGCTGAGAATGGCAACTACCTTATTGGTTGGGAATGTTTCCCGACACTCGGATGGGGCGGTATGGACCCGACTCAGGATCTTGTTGATGCTTTCGAGGATAAGGACGGTAGCCCGATATATGAGTCAAGTGCTGCTGGCGTAGTGGCACGTGATAATAACGGCAACCCGACAGCAAGACAGCTCTCTCAGATTTTCGACCCAGCCAATCCGTTTGCCAATCGTGACCCACGTCTTGAGGTTAACGTTCTGCACGACGGTGAGGTTATGTATGGTACAACTATTAAGGTGGCTCCTCTTGCAAGCAGCGGCAATACAGGTATAGGTCGTCATGGTGATGCTACTGAGACTGGCTACTATCAGCAGAAGTGGCTTGACCCTGCTATCGACCCCGCTTCAACTGGATGGGATATGGGTAAGGACTATGTGCTGATTCGTTATGCTGAAGTTCTGCTCACATACGCCGAGGCTATGAACAATCTCAATCCGCTCTGTCAGGAGGCATTCGATGCAGTCAATAAGGTACGTGCACGTGTGGGTATGCCAGCGTTGCAGAAGACCGATGCCAGCAAGCCTACATATTGCGGAACACAGGCCGACCTCTTGAAGCGTATCAAGAACGAGTGGCGTGTAGAGTTTGCTCTTGAGGGCGACATCCGTAAGTGGAACCTCCGTCGTTGGGGAGACGCTAAGGAAGTGCTCAACCGCAAGTATCACAGTATGGTTTGGACTCTCAATGGCGAGAACTTCACTCCTTACGTAGGTACAGAGCATGTGGAGCTTCCGGGCAGCAAGTATTCTGACCACAACTACATCTATCCGATTCCGCAGACAGAGATGGACCTCAACCCGAAACTCAAGCAGAACCCGGGTTATGGCAAGAAATAAGAAATATAAAACGTAAATAATAAATAGGAGTGTGTCAATAAGGATGAGTATTAGTCCTTTTATGGCACACTCCTTTTTGTATTAACCTTAGCTAACTTACGAATTCAGTAAATGAGAAAGTCTCTTCACTATCTGTTAGCCCTTGTGCTGTTTGGCGTATTCTTTGCGTCATACACCGATTTGCTGTCGCATGTATTGTACTACAACGAGCAGCATCAGCTGTTTCTATATACAGCCGACTATTACCATAGCCAGACACTCACCGGCTGGCTCACGGCTTTTGTCGTGCAGTTTTTCTATTATCCGCTACTTGGCGCGGCAGTAATGTCTGCCTTGCTCACGGCAATATATCTTATGTCGTGGCGCATACTTACTGTGCTCACACGTCGTGAGGACATATTGCGCCTTTCGCTCATTCCCTCGCTTGCCCTTTGGGTGTGGACAGCAGGCTTGTCGCATACTCTGTCGGTTGTGGTGTGGGCATTTATAGTCTTAGCCGTTCTTTCCGTGCCGGCATGTTTCTTGGCAAAGGGCAAGACAATCAGACAATTTCAGCTTAAGGGTTGGAAGTATGTGGCAGTTTCAATCGTTTCGTTAGCAGTCATATCTTTAGCATCGGGCTATAGCTTCTTGCGCACCTTCTCGATGAGCGAGTTTCGCATGATTAAGGCGCAGCAAGCCATAGACCGTCACAACTGGGACGAAGCCCTGCATCACACCGAACGCTATCTTGACAATCAGAGACAGCCCAATCCGCTTATTTTCTATTTCCACAACATAGCCCTCTACAACAAGGGCGAGTTGCTCGACCGTCTGTTCGACTATCAGCCCGTTGTAGGCATCAATGCCCTTTACTTTCCGTGGCAGAGCCGCACACGCGAGACCGAGTATGGCCACTATCTGCTTGAACAGCTCGGTTGTATAAACGATGCACAGCACTGGGAGTTTGAAGCTATGGTGGTGTGGGGCGAGACGGCTCCACGACTCATCAACCTTGCACGCTACAACATCATCAACCGTCGCAAGACGATAGCCCGTAAATACATAGCACGTTTGCGCCAGAGTCTGTTCTATAATGACGAGGCAGACAGATTGGAGGCCTGTGTGGAGAGCGGACAGATAGAGGGGTTGCGTGCTTTCAGCATAAAGGAATCAGAGAAAGCAAACTTCGTGAACATTCTCAACATCGGTCCTAATCTGCAATATGTGCTCACGCAAGACCCACACAACCGCATGGCTTACGAGTTTCTGATGTGCGACCTTCTGCTCTCCAACAACTTGTCGCGCTTTGTCGAGAACCTTCCGCTTGCCAGTAGCTTCTACAAGCAGATGCCACGCATATTCGATGAGGCCCTGCTTGTCTATCAGCTTGGAGGCAACGACACAAAGGGATTGCAGCCGGGCAGCGATACGCAGAACCGTTTCCAACAGTATGCTCAGCTTGCACAAACTGGAAATATAGCTGCTTTGCAGGCAGAATTCGGTAATACTTACTGGTTCTATCTCAACTATGTCAGCCCGTATGGCAACCGATTAAAGAAAGAATAAATCTGGTATATTGACTGATGGTCGCACGTCATTCAATATAGACCTCAGTACAATTCAATATAAACTCCAGTACCAGCTATATGAAACTCCAGTACCAGCTGGGTGAAACTCCAGTACCAGTTAGGCGGTACTAAAAACGGTACTGATAATATCTGAAAAGAAATTAGGAATAGAAAACCAAAAATATACAGATGCAAATCAATATTAAATCAACAATATTCTCCTTCGCCGCTCTTTTGCTGCTTGCTTCATGTGAGGGCGGCTACCAGAAGGCTGATGTCTACGCCAACGCACAGGTGCAGATATATCCTGATTATACGGGTGTGACTCTGCCCGTTAATATTGCTCCTGCCAATTTCCGCATCAATCAGGAGGGCGATGCCTATCAGGTGGTGATGACAGCCGGAGGAAAGGAATACTATCGTGAAGCTTCCACCGATAACGAAGTGATTATTCCCGAAGACTCTTGGCACAAGATGCTTGCCGACAACAAGAATGGCAAGATACAGATAGCCGTTGGAGTGAAGCGCGACGGCAAATGGACCGAATACAAGCCTATAACAAATTATGTGAGTGGCGACACCATCGACCGGTACTTGGTCTACCGACTCTTGTATCCAGGCTATGAGTTGTGGAACGAGATGGGAATATACCAGCGTAATCTTACCAACTACGACGAGACACCAATACTCGAAAACCGTGACTTCGGCAAGCAATGTATCAATTGCCACACGTTCCGACAGAACTCCACACGCGACTTTATGCTGCATGTGCGTGGCAAGAATGGCGGCACGCTTATCAGTCACGACGGCAAGGTGAAGAAGGTAGCTCCAAAGTGTCCTACTGTAAAAATGGGTGCTACCTATGCCGGATGGCATCCAAGCGGACAGTTCATAGCTTTCTCGATGAACGAGATACAGCAGTTCTTCCATTCAAGCGGACAGAAACCTATTGAGGTGAGCGACCTTGCAGCCGATCTTGGTGTCTATGACATTGCCAACGACGTTATAATCACCTCGCCCGAGCTTAGCGGCGACAACGCTATGGAGACATTCCCCGCTTGGACTCCCGACGGCAAGACTTTGTACTTCTGCCGTGGCAATGCCTATACCAAGAACACGTCATTCGACAGCCTGCGCTACGACCTTTGGCGTGTCAGCTTCGATGCCAAGGCAAGGACTTTCGGCAAACCGGAATGTGTGTATGAGGCGAGTGCAACGAAGCATACGGTCAGTCTGCCTCGTGTGTCGCCCGATGGCAGATATGTGGTGTTTGTGGAGTTCGACTATGGCAACTTCTCTATATGGCACAAAGAAGCCGACCTCGCCATTCTTGACACCAAGACAGGCAAGGTGCGCCGTATAGAAGAGATAAACAGCAAGGATGTGGACAGTTTCCACACATGGTCGTCTACTGGCAGATGGATGGTGTTCAGCAGCAAGCGTATGGACGGAGGATGGGCACGCCCTTATTTCGCCCATTTCAATACAACGACCGGACGCTTCGACAAGCCTTTCGTGTTGCCACAGAAGTCGCCCTCGTTCTACGAGACATTCATGAAGACGTACAATCTGCCCGAACTCATAACGTCGCCCATAAAAAATGAGGGTTTGTTAAAACTTATACAAAGTGGGCTGAAAGCCCAATAAGCACATAGCAGGGCGTGTCAAAATAGGAGTTAGAGGAAGTAGAGAAGAAGTTAATCCATCTACGATGGATGGAAGTTAACAGACAAATGCTTTATTTTCAGCAATTTATACATATGTCCGCTAACTTCTATTAACTACGGGCAAAGCCCAAACTTCCTCTAACTTCTGTTTTGACACACTCTCTAAAAACGAAGTGTTATAGTGATTTTCTCTTCCTTCTATAGTTCTTTATTATCAGCACAACGAATGGGATGACAAAGAGAAAGGCTATCCATATCAAATATGAGCACAAATATACAATTCCACTAAGTCCTGAATATAGCTGCGCTCCCTGATGTATTGAATAATCATCTGGCCTACATACAGAATATAGAAATGTGAACATTTCACAAACTATCAGATAGAATAGATAGATTAAGATACCCACACATTGTAATGTTCCTACGAACATCATCTTTGACAGAGGTTTGAAACCAATAATCTTATTCTGCAGACGTTTTGCATTTTGCACAACCTTATAGTACCATATCCATATTGCCAAAAGCGGGTATAAACTAAAGAACCAAAATGGAAGCAAAAACCAACTTACATATATTCCCCAAACAAAAGAAGTCAACAACCATCCCCCTATATATGCCATACGTTTGTTATCAGCTATTCTAATGGCAGAACGAATAACTTTTCGTTTATACGCAACTAACCTACGGTTCTTTCCACGTCTTGTTGCAATATACCCAGCAATATGTGTTATGGCAATTATAACACCCAAGGTATTCATACTAACAAACATATCACCGTATCTGTCAGCAAACCCAGCATAAGCAAATGCTACAGTAACAAAACTAAGCAATAATAATATTAATTCAAATCGTTTCATAGAGTTTTTATGTAAATTACAAAAATATGCTTGCGTGGTACGGTTCGGAGACATATGCAATGCCTATGGCAATAAGTCCAAGCAAAAGCAACGCTCCAATAACTTTTAATACTTTCTTCATGTTCTTTATTTTTGTGCAAAGGTAATGCAAACCGAATGCAGAACAACAAACTTGCTTGATTGTTATGCTGAGGTGTAGCTTGTCTTATGCAAAGGTAAGACAAAGCATCTACATGAAAGAATGATTGCGTGATGGTTGTACGAAATGTCGGGAATACTGTACGAAATATTTTTATTCACACACTGGCCTGATTGTACGCATTGTCAATACAGGTTCGTACTCCAAGTCAGAGTCTTCCTCATTGAAATACAAGTAATAGGCATTGCTGTTGTTTGCTTTGCTTGAGCTCCAGTAATATCCAAACGTGTCTTTTCGATAAATGCCGTAGTCGCTTTTTCGCCCTGCACCAGGCAAGAAGATGCTCTTGCCTGAAGGACCTGTTATTTTGCAACCCATTACACCTTTGTATGCAACCCAACACCAACGGCATCTGTCAATAAGTTCTTTAAATTGCTTGCATGTCGGTGTCTTGTATTTACCATTCGACTCTTTATAGGCAGCATCATATTTTGTTCCTGCTATTTCTGAATCGGCAGGAATACCATTTACCGAACGACCGTCAGAACCAAATGCCCAACGATAGTAGTTGCCATACTCTTCAGGGTTTGATGCTCCTAAGTTATGACCGCACCATTTCACGCTGAGTCCTAAGTCTACAACTTCAGATGTTGCGATGTCGCTTGCCTGAACCATATAGTCTGTAATAAACATTGTAGCCTCCTTATCGCTCTCCTTTAAGAACTTTGGGGCTTCTTTGGGTTCAATGTTTTCTTCTGACGTTTCTTCCTGCTTGTCTACATCTTCAACAACCTCCATCTGCGATACCACCACCTTGTTTACATCTAAAGCATGCATAAAATCCTCTATTGTCTGATAGCGGTCTTTTCTTCTCGGTTGCATAGCTTTCTCTATTACAAGTTTTGTGTTCTCGCTAATGTTTGATGGCATATCAGGGAGACCTTCGTCAAACACTGCTGTCGCTTCTGGCGGTGTCTGACCGGTAATCATCTTGAACATGGTAGCTCCTAACGAATAGATGTCCGTAGCTGGTGAGAACATGCCCAAACCGCCAACACGCGATTGTTCTATAGGAGCATAGCCAATACTTACTCCGATAGGACTGCTTGTTGTCGCTTCGCCCATCTTGTCATAATTCTTAGACATACCGAAGTCTATCAACACAACGTCACCATTCTTTCTTAGCAACACATTGCCTGGCTTTACGTCCAAGTGATTCATGTTGTTGGCATGAATATATTGTAGGGCGGAAGCTATCTGTCTTGTGTAATTTAATGTTTCAGCTTCAGACAAACTACCTTTCTTATCTATCAAGTCAGACAACGAGCCACCTTCTATATATTCCATAACATAGTAAGCGGTTCCATTATCCTCAAACACATCCAACACCTTTATGATATTAGGATGGTTCAACTTTGATATGTTTCTTGCCTCCTTGATAAACTTTTGACGAAACTTCTCCACCAACTCTGCACTACCCGTAGAAGGAACTGTAACCACAGAAGAAGCCTCATCACGATTACAAAATTCCTTCATAAAGAACTCCTTAATCGTGACAGCTACCTCTGCTTCTATCGTGCCTAACGGACCTTCTACAGCTATCTTCTGCTTAGCCAAATAGGTTATACCAAAACCTCCTTGACCAAGAACTTTAGAGATTCTGTATTTTCCGTTGCATAGCACACAACTATTATTTAATTGCTTCATCATATCCTCAATAATATGTTATTACATCTGTTTGAAACATTTATACATCGGTTTTCTTTTTTTTCATCCAGAACCAATCTGAATCCTACAAGACAGTCTGACCCTAATGGCTTTCGTTTGCAAATCAAACAATCCGCAGGCAGATCTCGTGCACAACCTCCACGAACACTCCATCTATCCGAAGCGGCATCACCAACTACATTGTCGCATAGTTCATCCACATTACCAGTCATATCATACAGTCCAAGTTCGTTGGGATATTTTTTTCCAACCTCACGAGTATGCCTTAATGAAGCACCATCATCACACCATGCAATCCTGTTTATATCATCACTTCCAGCATATCTATACCCTTGGCTATTGATACCACCTCTTGCAGCTATCTCCCATTCTCTATCTGTTGGCAATCTGAAATTCTTACCAGTTTTTTTGTTCAACTGCTTTATGAATTCCGTTACATTATTTCTACCGATAATCATAGGATGATGAAGTTTGGTGTTTTCCATCATTTCATTATATTTACTTCTATATGATTCTATTCTGATTCCTAATTGCGCATGTATAAAATAATCAGTACCTCTGTCATCCATTACAGCATGGAATTCCTCATTCGTAACTTCAAACTTACCAATATAGAACGTATTGAAAGAAACTCCATTTAATGTGCCACCTTTTACTTCAACCATATTGTCAACAAGCTGATTGATAAGCCTACGCTGACGAAACTTTGAATAACCATAATAAGCAGAAGAAAGAACGGTAATAGTAGCGAATAGACTCCAACAGATAGTTTGCACAATCTTGGCAATACTACGCTTTGCCTTTTTAGTTGCTGATTTATTATCAACCGACACGTTAGCTTCACCATTCAAGAACACACGTATATCTTTCACGCTCTGCGGACGTGACAATCTATTGTCATTTATCATCCACACAACAAGTTGTCTTGTCTTTTTAGACACTTGTGGTATTGCCAATGCAATATGTTTGTCATCAGTGCTGTCCTCACGAATATCTGATAAAGAAGGAGGATTCTGATTTGTAAGCAACTTATACAAAGTTGCACCAAGAGCATAGAAGTCTGTCCACGGTCCAAACTTGTCGTAACTTTGCACTATCTGTTCTATAGGCGCATAGCCGTTAGTATAGTATACACCTGTAGTTGTGGTTACGCCATCTGCCGAAGTTTGTTGCTTGCTCGCACCGAAGTCAATCAGCTTTACAACATCATTATTGTCAACCATTATATTTGCTGGCTTGATGTCAAGATGCAACATACCGGCATTATGGATTGCCTGTAAGCCATCCAATATTTGATTGAGATAATTTAGCACGGTCTTTTCTGATAATGGAGTGTTAGTACGTGCTAAACGTGTGGACAGATTTTCTCCATCCACATAGTCCATAACATAATATGCCGTACAATTCTCCTCAAACAAGTCGTAGACTTTTACAATATGCGGATTGTCAAGACCACGCAGACGACGAGCTTCTTTCTTGAATTTCTCGCATTGTTGGTTAAAGCCTACAGTATTCTCGCTGTTGCTTACACTCACCGTTGTGCTATCACCTTCACGTTGGCAAATGCCTTTCAGATAAAACTCCTTTATTGCACGAGTTTCACCAAACTGCACATTTGTAACAACGTAGGTATTGCCGAAGCCACCTGACGACAAGTAGCGTTCTATCTTGTATGTTCCGTGTAGGATGGTGCCTACTGGGAGCAATGTTGTATTGTTGGTATTATTCATTTATACAATCTTACTTGTTTTGTTGTCTTTGCTATACTTCAAATTCTCAAACTTTTTTTAACAGTTGACGGTTTACTACGAACAGGTCTAATTGTAAATTTGAGAGTAGGATCAGAGTTATGAAATCCATCTATAATATTACAGCTCAAGGCGTGGTCTCCTTCTCTTGTATCTGTCCATGACATTTGGTATTCCCATCCCCCAAAATATTCATCCTTATAAAGAGAGGAAAAAGGGAAAAATAATGTATTCCCATTTGGTCCAGTTACAAGATAGCCTTTTATATTGTCTTTCTCTATCTTTTTAATACTACATTGATCATGTAATTCATTGAATTGTTCTAAATTAGGCATGCACCAATCATCGCCCCATTTTTCTTTTACAATATCATATTTTGTACCTGATATTTTATATATATTATCAGGCACTTTTACTGTATCATTCATACCCGTTGGATCCCCCCAAATAAACAGCATTCCTTCATCTGTTTCATCTAATGCATCTAAATTTCTATCTGCCCATAAGGTTCCGGAAGGCAATCCTAAATCAACAGCTTTACCAGAAGCATTATTGGGATATTCAATGCTTGCAAAGGTACCCTCTATAGAATCAGCGCGTTGTTCAGATGTCATTTTTTTATTACCTCCACATCCTCGAAATCCTGAAAATACGAAATATAGAATCACAAGAGGTACAAGACATGCAATGAAATATTTTATTTCTTTACGTGAAGTATCTTCATCATTATCTTCTTCGTCATCATATTCTTCATAAGTTTCTTCTACTGCTTTTTTGTTGGAGGTCAAGTTGCAGTTCTTCGTGCCTTTATCTGCAACAATTGTTTCCTCATTATTCGTTGACCTTTTTTTCTTTTTTACAACTACAGTTTCTTCTTCGGACGCTTTAGTCGGGGCAGACTCTGACTTGATTGTCTGTACTGAACAACCTGTCAAAGCATCCCTAAACGCCCTAACGCTCTGAGTACGCTTCTTCACATTCGGGCACATAGCTCCTATGACAACCTTAATAAGATTGTCTGGTACTTTCTTTTCACGAAGTTTGTTTTCTAACAGTTCATCATCACTAACGAGTTCGGAAGCTGGCGGTGGCGTTTCTCTTGTGAGCAACTTATACAGAGTGGCACCAATGGCATAAACGTCTATTGTCGGGCGGAACTCACCGTTTCTCGCTCTGTTAGCTTGCTCAATAGGCGCATAGCCAACTGTTCCAAGACCAATCGTTGTGGATGTCTCTGGCTGTCCGTCATCGCCATAATGCTTGCTTAGTCCGAAGTCTATCAAGAAGACATGACCATCGCTACGGCGCATAATATTGCTTGGCTTCAAGTCGAGGTGGAGCATGTGCTTTTCCTCGTGCATATATATAAGTGCGTCAGCAACAGACTTGATTATGCTTACAGCCTCTTCTGCATCTACATAATGAGACTTAACATAATCGTTCAGATTCTGTCCGTATATGTATTCCATTACATAGTAGAACGTGCCGTTATCGCTGAACGAGTCGGTGACACGAACGATGTTCGGATGATCGAGATGCGAAAGGTTAACAGCTTCCTTTTGAAACTTCTGGCAATAGTTTTGCGACAAACTGCCGTCAATCATACCTGTTATGCTTCCATCTTCGCTGCGTGAGTTGAGTTCTTTCATAAAGAACTCCTTAATGGCAACTTTGCGGTTTAAACCAGTGTGCTCAGCAAGGTAGGTTATTCCGAAACTACCTTGTCCCAAGACTTTCTCTATTTTGTATGTATCTCCACGCAGAAAGATGTTGGGTTGTAGGGTTTTCATTTTTATATTACAATAACTTCACTTACTTAAATTGAAAGGTCCAATGAACCAATTTATCAGTTTATACTCATAACCATATAATGGAACGTATTATGCGGCATACGCTCCATCTAAGATTAATAGCCGAATATTGGGCGGGTAATGCACATATTCTGCAGTGATTAACCCTTATGACTGCGATAATACAGATCTATTACAATCTCTGCAAGCAGATTGACCAATAGACTTGTCACTGGATCTGCAATGAAGCAGCATGCAACAGTAGCAATCACCTAAAACAACTATTTATTCATAGGCTATACATTTTGAATGTTCAACTTCAAGATCCGCATCTCCTACGTATATGCTATTGCCCAACTCTCGACAAATCATAGAACCATATACGATTTAAAAGCAGCCTGTCTACATTGTTGAGACAGGCTGTGAAAATCACGCAAAGAGCATGAACATGATCAAAATCAATATAACAATCTCCTTACGATTGATTTCAATCTTAAAATTAGATTCTATACGCATTGTATTCCTCCATTTTTAAGATTAGTTTAATATGGGACTTCTCCCGCCAGCAAATCTATACTATGCACTTAGCTGGACATACATGCACAGAAATGGCAGCTATCTACTCTCTCACAAAATTGTAATACCATCGACGCAAACAAGCTTAACTTCTCTGTTCGGAATGGGAAGAGGTGTTCTCCTCGTCGTCTTAACCACCACTTTATTCTATATTTCCTTTTTTTGTTTATATTACCCATATCTTTAAGAGGGTATTTAGATATCTTTTTCAAAAATCATTCGAATTCTCTTCACCTCCTTATTTCTTGGTTGTTCCTTTGTATGCTTCACCTTGACACTATCCACACTTGAAACGTCCAGAGAATTATGCTTACCTCCACAAAGGAAGAATGAAGCAACAATAGCAATTATCGCGATTACCACAATACTAATAATCCCAAACAACACTTTACGCTTATTGGGTTTGCGAAACTTAGGCTTAATCAATATGCCTGTAATCTTCGTATGCTGCTCAGAAGAAGCATTGTCGGTAGGCTCAGAAGAAGCCATACTCTCCTCCACCTTATCTATATATATAAGGTGTGCTGTATGGTTGTCCTTATTCTCTTCTGTTACATTACGAAGCATCTCCAACTTCTGTTCGTCCGTGGCATTAGGCTTTGTGATGATATTGAGAATGTTATCATCGGTCGACTGCTCGAGCATACCATCCGAACACATAAAGAAATAGTCACCGGGCTTAATATCTGTGAGATGGGCAATATCTGCCTTTGCTCTATGTTCTTGGCACGGCTGCATAGCACGTGTGATGACATTCTTCTGCGGATGATGCTTCGCCTCCTCTTCCGTTATCTCGCCTATCTTAACCAAATCGTTGACAAGCGAGTGGTCTTGCGTGCGAAAAACAATCTGTGCAGGAGAGTTCTTTGAAGCAGGGCGCAACTGATATATACGACTATCGCCGATATGTGCTACAGTAGCACCATTGGCGTGGAGGCACAAGAAGGTGAGCGTAGTTCCCATCTTACGCTCTTCGCCACTATCTTTAGCGTCAAGCGCATCAAAGGCTGCGCTGAGTGCTTGCAGGAAGAGTTCGTCGCTCAAAGCCTCATTGGGATGCCAAGTAGAAAGGATTACACGACTGATAGTTTCGCACACCGTAGCCGATGCCACCTCGCCTTTCTCATGTCCGCCCATTCCATCGCAAAGGATGAACAAGCGATCTTCTGACTTTGACTTTCCCAAGGCTGGATAGAGCGAATCTTCCTGATTTGTCCTTTGTCCAAGTTCTTGCAAGTTGTATGCTTTTATCTTGAATTTCATATTCTGTTACTTTTTGAATGTCAATTCTGTATTCCCCATCTTTATATGGTCACCATTATTCAGGATGAGCTGGTCTTGTCGCGCTATAATAGAACCATTCAGATAAGACGGATTCTTGTTAGCCCCGTTTCTGAGAATATGAATGGTCTGTCCGCCAGCATTACGAACCTCTATTATGGCATGACTACGACTCATTGTGCGGTCGTCGGTAGCTATCTGTATGGATGCCGAAGACGTAGTGGCTTTACGCCCTATGGTGTTGATGCCAGAACATAGCTGATATGTTGCGCCTTTATTATCTACGAGCATACCAACACTTGCTATAGGAGAAAATCCGATACGAGTTTCGTCGCCTCCAGACCGTTGCACCGACGCACCTACATATTGTGTTTCATCACCAGAAGAAGCTATGGGCTTAGGTTGCTCCACGTATCGCTGGCACTTGCCAACAATATGCTTTTCCTTGCATACTGGACAGGTGAAATAAGCCGCATCTATGTTAGTGGATTCCTGCAAACGGAGCACCTTACCACAGGTTGGGCATTTTATCTTTATCTCACTCATTGTTACATCTTCGTTTATATTAGTTTTACCATTTAATCACCGGCATGCTGTTAGAGAACTTACCCCACATCACAGGATGCTGACGGTTGCCAGATTCTTTCTTCACCTTCGTGCTCACATAGTCGAAGAGTTCCTTTGCCGTAATTATGCGGTCATGGTTCTTGTCCGCACCTCCTCGCAGCCCATGCTGCAAGGCATAAGTGAAGAAGCCGTTGGTCATCTTCGGTGTCTCTATTGATTTCTCGTTACTACGGCAGGAGAGGAAGAACATTACGTTGCCGGTTTTGTTACCGTTTGAACTCGCGTTGTTCTTACCCTGACGCATGGCTCCAGAGAAGCAAGCGTCGGCAAAGACCATCTTGTTGTTGCTCTTGCATGAAGCCATAGCTGCATAAATGTCGCTGTAATATAGGAAACCGTCGTAACATATAAAGCCGCCCTTTACGCCATGACCGCTGAAGAACATCACCACAATGTCGTCAGCAGTTGCTATGTTCACCATCTTTTGCAGGGCCTTCTTCACGTTTGCCACCTTTGCCTTATCGTTAATCAACAGGCAGACCTTTGCATGTCTGTTCTCCTTGTAAAGCCACTGCATTGTGGCAGCATCGTTGTGTGGCAAGCGTAGGTCATTCTCCGTGCCGGGATAATCGGATACGCCGACAGACAAGAGGTAAATCTTTGCCTCAATCGCCAATGGGCAAAACGCTAAGACAAGAACCAAGAGCGAATACCTCAGAACATTACAGATATTGAGAATCGGCATCATTATCATAGTCTTGCTGATCTTCATTGGCGTTATAAGCGAATGTGTCGTTCTCCTGCTGTGTCTGTTGTTGTGCCTGATAAGCATCTTGATAAACCGACATCTGCACATTATCATTTGAGAGGTCGTAGACCTCACCTTCGTCTATCTGTTGGTTATGGTTTTCATCCACGAGAAGCACGTCAGCCACACCGTCCGAGTCCAAGTCCACAACGGCAGCCACTTCCTCACCATTGGTCAGCATAGCCGCTTGCATGGTCTGTCCGTTTTCGCCCTGTGTCTCGTATACGCCTAACACCTGCACCTCATTGGTATTGGCATTGCTGTCACTTGCCTCATCCACCGTGGCTTGCACCTCAGGATTCGGCGTTACGGGGTCAGCCCCAGCATGATTAGTATAGTCAGGTTCGGCACTTTCATCATTATCATCCATCTTTACTGCCACTTCCTCTTTCTGAGCCTCTGCATGTTCCACCTTTTGAGGTTCTTTAGCCGCAGGTTCTTCCGTTGCCTGCGCTTCCTCTTCTGGCTTCTGCTCATCAGCCTCTTTGTCATGAAGCATCTCCGTAGCTGCGTATGTTGTGCCACCGCCGACAACTCCGCCCATAACTGAAGCTGCAGCAGTTGCTACAACCTTCTTCGCTTTGTCCGACTTCTTTTCTGTAGCCTTAACATTCTGTGTATGTTCAGCCTCATTGTTATTATTCTGGGACTGCATGAATATTGTTTCTTCGTTGTTCATACCGATAGCTTTTATAGTTCTTTGAATTGATTCGTTTGATGTTGCAAAATTAGGATGCTTTCATCTTAATGCCTAAAGGAAATTGGCATTCTGTATGAAATGCCCCGATTGTTACATGAAATGTCAGTGAGTGTACTTACATCCACAAGCAAAGCACTGCTTGTTATACTCGATGGTCCTGTACGGAATAGTTCCAAACGGTCTTCCACAAGCAGGATTGGGACACTTGTATTTCTTGGCATACGCATCATCGAGATCGTGCAATTGTTGTTGAACTGTTGTCCCTATGCTTCCCTTTATGAAGAAATATACGGCGATGGACAAAGCAGCAACGATGATGACAATGCGTATGGCAGGGTCTATGCCAGGAATAAAGCCAAGGCACATACCAGACATGGACAATATGCCCTGCAAACGTTGCTTATTGGCAGACTTTGCAGCATTGTTCTGTATCTCCATTCTGCGCTTATCATATTCCTCCCATACTGTCTTCATTGGTTTCAGCGAGAATGTCGGAACTTCTTTTTGCGAACCGTCTACGTCTCCTATTGAGACATCAGCCAATTTCAGTATTTGCTGTAGAGGCACAAGGAATTTCTCTTCTCCTAATTGCACACGGCTTGTCGGCGTGATTGCCTTACGGATAATCTGGTTGCCATCAACAAAGGTGATATTCTGATCTTTGATATTCTCAATGCTGATATCGCTTCCATTGACAGAAACCTTGCAATGCCGACGACTTACAGACAACGGTACGGTGCCTGCCTGACCGACATTAAACTCACGTCCGCCGACAATGCAATGCAGACGACGTGCGCCCTCTTCCCTTCCTATTATTATCTCCATAGTTTTCTGATTTATTCCACATTGATTTGTGTTCGGTTAGGAACACGTCCAACAAGGATATCCTTCAACTGCTTGAGCGCTTCCTTTGATATGCCAAGCTGAAAGGTGAAGTGTACCCCATCGGTAACAACGAGGCTTTGCAGCAAAGGCTGCACCTTATAAATATAATTAAGATTGACAATGAAACGCTTGCCGATGCGTGCAAAAACAGAAGCACGCTCACGCAGACTTTCAGAGATAAACTGTTGCATATGACTAAGATTCATGCAGACAGATACCTTCTGTTTGTTGACAAGCACAATATTGGTATAATTGCCGTCACCCTCCATATAGACAATTTTGGAGCAGTCAAGACGAATCAGTTCGTCACGTGTATTTAGATACAAATAACCTGTAGACATAATAGCCTAATATTAGCACATTGCCTTCTCCAAAACAATGTAGGGTTAGTACTTCATTAGGTAAATATATACCTTAAATTCAGGCACAAAAAAAGCGTGGAGAACCTACCTGTTGTCCATTCCACAGCTTGAGGCTCTCGCATTGCCTATTATAGTCGAACAGACAACGTCAGAGCCCACGCCGATATGACAATCCTACCAATGAGGTATATGTATGCAGAAACACACTGCATCCGTAAGGATACAATGATGGCTAACATATAACCACACAGGAATGATATAATCACACCCGGGGCATCTACCGTTGCTAAGTTCAAGACTATAATGACTTTGAATTTGCGAGATTCCAAGCTGTCTCAAACAGAGCGTCAAGTAAACGCCTTTATTATGTCGTGCCTCTTTACCCACCCTTTCTCCTTTGTCATGCAGATGTGATAACCCGCAAAAAGGCTCGGCGTGGAACGAGGCATGGACGCATTAAGACTAAGCATACGAATACACGAAGCCAATTTGTCCACTCCAAAATTACTATATTTTTTGCGAACAAAAGAAAGGAAGCTAAAGAAAATGCACAAACTTAATACAAAAGCTGTTTTAACTAGCTTGTTTGCTATCCTAAAACCGCCACTATCGCCGATTCATCACAATTAAAATGAGCGTACGTGACAGATGAAGCGAGCCTGCGCATCAATTGAGATGAAGGTGAGCACCAATTGATGTATACATGCGAAACAAACCGAATTATGCAATAAATACATTACTTTTGTCGTAAAAACGATGGAGATGCAGTCTATACACTACATCTTTCAATGGAATTATGCAGTGTATAGACTGCATGTTTTAGGTGATTTATGCAGTGTATAGACTGCATCTTTACGGAAAAGATGCTGTTTATATCATTTATTTATGCTATCTTTGCAATTAGAACAGTATAAAAGCAAAGATTATGGACAAGAATGTTATAAAGCAAATCATACTTTGGCAGCAGGAATTTGTGGGCAAAGTAAAACTACAAGGACGCAACATTAGTTTGGAGGAAAATGCAAACTATGTGTTGGTTGGCATTCGTCGTGCGGGCAAGTCGTATATGCTTTACCAGAAGATTCAGAATCTTGTAGCGCAAGGACATTCTTTGGAAGAAATCTTGTTTATCAACTTTGAGGACGAACGTATCACAGACATACGCAAGGAAGAGTTGCATCTAATACTTGAAGCTTATCGCGAGATGTTCAGTCATCAACCTATCATCTTCCTCGATGAAATACAGAACGTAGAAGGATGGGAACACTTTGCCCGCCGATTAGCAGACGAGAAGTATCGTGTATACATCACCGGAAGCAATGCCCACATGCTTAGTCGCGAGATAAGCTCTACATTGGGGGGAAGATATCTGACAAAGGAGATTCATCCCTTCTCTTTCGAGGAATATCTGGAATACCGACATGTGCATCTTACGAAATTCTGGGAACTGTCGCCTATAAAGAATGATGTATTAAGACTGTTTTCCGATTATTTCTACTATGGCGGACTGTCAGAGGTTTTCAACATGCAAGACAAGAAATCGTGGCTTCAGTCGCTTTATCAAAAAATTCTGTACTCAGACATCGTTATAAGAAAAGGTGTAAGGAATGAGCGCAGTCTTCGCTTGCTTATAAGGAAATTGGCTGACAGCGTTATGCAACCCACTGCAATTAAACGCCTACAAAACATTCTGCAAGGAGACGGTACAAAAATAGCAAGAGAAACCATAGCTTCATATCTCGACTATCTGCACGAGTCGTTCCTAACATTCAGCATCAGTTGCTTCACCGACTCCATCACCGAACGTGAGACTATAAAAAAGCATTATTTCTACGACAACGGTATTCTGAACCTGTTTCTCTTCCAGCCAGAGACTAAGTTGTTGGAGAACATTGTGGCAATACAACTATACAAGAAGTATGGCGAAGACTTGTATTATTACAACAAAAATATGGAGGTCGACTTCTGTGTGCCTAAAGACGGATTGCTCGTTCAGGTGTCGTATCGTATGACTGAAGACGCAACTCGTAATAGGGAAATCTCTGCACTACAAAAAGTAGGAAAGTTCCTTAATGCAAAAAAATGCATGATAATAACTTACGACCAAGAAGAAACAATACCATCAGCCGAACTTGGGATGGATATAGAGGTGGTGCCAGTGTATAAGTTTTTGCTGGATGAGGAGAAATATTAGGATAAGACAAGCAATGAGGTGAGCACATAAAACTCATATGACGAACATCCGCTTGCTTTTGCCTATACTTTAGGAAGATTTCACCTTGTTTTTGCCTATGTTTTAGGATAGTTTTAGTATGATTTTGCCTATGCTTTAGGAACAAATCGTTATCTTTGCAGTAAGAATAAATGATACAACTATTATGATACACAGACAATTAACTGACGACCATTACAGAATGGAGCAAGCGTGAGAACCGTAAGCCCCTTGTTCTGCGTGGAGCCCATCAAGTTGGAATGTTGACAAAATAATTGATAAGAATATATGACCATAACTGAACATTTCATTTGCGGTAAGCATACTGCTGCCGACTGCGAGGACGGCATTGTCATAACCAATGACTTTGCTGCTGTGATTGATGGCAGCACGAGCAAGACACCTACAAGGCTTGATCCTTCGATGAAGAATGGACGTTTTGCCATGCTGCTCATAAGCGAGTATATCAAGCAGATGCCAGCTGACTATACCATGTCAGACTTCTGCCGAGGCATAACGCTTCGCATTGCTGAAGAATATAATAAGCGCAGCATCGCTGAGCGTATGGCTGAACATCCCGAGGAACGCCTAACGGCTTCTGCCATTATATATAGCAAAAGCAGAAAAGAGGTTTGGATGGTGGGCGACTGCCAAGCCATAATAGACGGAACGTATTACGACAACTCAAAGCCTTACGAGCAAGAGATAGCCATGCAGCGTGCCACTTTGATAAAGAACGGGATGTCGCCTAAAGATGCCCGACGCACTATTGAGCCTCAACTGATAAAGGCTATGCTGGAGGGACAAAACCAACAGTATGCCGTAATTGACGGAACACCGATATATATGCCTGGCACTCGCATCGTTAAGGCATCAAATTCCGTTGTGCTTGCATCTGACGGCTACCCTACTCTGCTACCAACACTAAAAGAAAGCGAAGAAGCCTTGGCACTACATCTTGCCAATGATCCACAGAACATAGGCGACTTTGTTGCTACCAAAGGACTGGTAGAAGGCAACGTAAGCTTCGACGACCGAGCTTACATCAAACTGACATTATAAATATTCTTGCATTTATGAAAACACAACTGCCAATCAGAAATCGACCATCATCAGGCATGGCCCTCAAAGGCAGGCAAGATGATACATGAGCCAGTCTACATCTCCATAGACAAGGACGTGCTAAGAAAGCAGGATCTTCATAATTTTTATCACTTATTGTTTTTATAGGCAAAGGATTACAACCCTGCAAAATACGTCTTCAATGCCTCCACATATTTCATCATGGCATTGCGCCCCATGTCTGTCATCTTGCAGATGGTTCGGGGTTTTACGCCCGAACCATCTGTAGTCTTTGATATATAGCCTGCTGTGACCAGTTTGTCCAACTGTACACTAAGGTTGCCTGCCGTCGATTCTGTCTTTTCCTTGATATAGTTGAAGTCTGCTTCCTCTACATTCAGCAGAATTGACATTACGGCAAGACGCAACTGGCTATGGAGTAATGGATCCAACTCTTTCATTATTGTTGCTTTTTTGCTTTGAAGTTAAGGATATGTCCGGGGATGATAAGGGTAATGACAAAGGACAAGACCATCTGTCCCATCTGCAGAATACTGATAACTTGTTCACCACAAACAAAGTCGCGAAGCAGTCCTGTGCCAATCACTACACCAAGAAGTCCGCACATCTGTATCGACTTCTCCTTAAGTATTACGCCTGTGGTGTATGTGCCAATACCCGGCAACAACATACCCAACAAAAACATTCCAATCCAACTCCTTACTTCTCCGAAATGTAAAAGGCAGCTAATGGCGTAGACTGCAAACACGGCACTAATAATAGCCCACACATTATTTATAGTGTTGCTTGCATAAGTGCTTGCCACATGACTCTTGCGCTTTGCCTTGTAGGTCTTTATGCCTGAGGCTGTGAATCCCGTTATTGGTATGGCCATGTACAGCCAAGCAAATCTTGGGTCGTTGGTTGCGAGCAGCATGACGATTACTGCCACCGATATTGCTGCACTAAGGTAGCCCCACATAAGGAAACTGTCACCATTGCCTACAGACAAATCCTTCTTTGTCTGATTTATCATCCGAGTGATAAGCTCAAGACTCTCCTGCTCCGAAATCTTCTTCTCTTCCATTTTTTCTTACTTTATTGCGACACACTTATTGCCTATATCAAACGCGATGTGCCAGGTTAAACACTTAGTTTATTTTATAAACCATCTTTGGAAAAAGAGAAGCAAGGAGGTCGACTCTCACTTGCTTTAGCCAGCATTATTCTCTTCTAACACTAATGATTACGGTTGCAAATTTAGCTTAGTTTATTTTATAAACCAAATGATTTGCAATAAAATAGCTATTATTTAACTTTTGTTTATAATAGATCATAACTTTGCTATTTGCTCAGCAACGTTTAGTGCCATAGTCGTTTCACCTGGCATATAGAACATGTCTTTGCAGCTCTTCATATAGTTGCAAGGCTTTCTTTTCGTCTTTGTTATGCAACAGTTCTATGGCATAAAGAGCGGCAAGCTTGCTTGGCGAGTGTTTGCTATTGCTCGTTGTATATTTTGCCGCTTGTTTTGTCCATAGCTTCTCCACTACGTCTTGTCTGTTCTGTGTCAGCAGTTCTGCGATGATATGTTCGCCCACAGTTTCCAATGCGAAAAGCAAAGGTAGCCTTGGTTTTATATTCTCAAGATGCTCGCTTCCTTGCCATCAGTTAAATATGTTATTTAAAGACTTCTAAAAGAAGTGCCATACTGATAAATAACCATTAGGAGTGATATTTTCTATTAGTTATTTGTGATTATAATTTTCTTAGTCTAATTTTGCACTCATAATCATATTAGTTATGAGTGAGATTGACGACAAACTGAATGAGAAATTGCGCCAACAGATGGATGGCCTGTTTGATGAGGACGAGGAACAGCGATTTCGCCTCATCGCAAAATCGTATGCTATGTGCGAGAACTCCATTGCCGTGCTTAGCAATCTGCGTACTGACAAAAGTTATATATATTATGGTAGGACGAGCAACGTCTTAGGCTTTGAGCCCGCAGGAAGCTATGAAAAAATAGATTCTATTTGGGAAGAGAAGATTCTGTGTCGCATTCACCCAGATGACCAGCGTCGCCGCAATCTGCAGGAATTGGCATACAATCATTTCGTCATTGCATCACATACTGACAACGCATTCGACTGGTATATGGAGAACACCATGCGTATGGCAGACAAGAGCGGTAAATATCTGAACACACTCCATCGTATTTTCTATTTCCAAGGCAAGGGCCAACGAGGTGTAAGCTATGCCATTTGTCTATTCAACCTTGCTGTCAAAACAAGCAAAGTGGCTGCCATGAAGAACACACTCACGTGTGAGGAACGTCAGATAGACATTGACGAAAAGCAGCTATTGAGTGAGCGCGAAATAACCATCATCAAATTGGTAAGTCAAGGCTTGTCAAGCAAAATTATTGCCTCCAAACTTGACATCAGCAAGAATACCGTAGACCGCCATCGTCAGAACATCATCAACAAGATGCAGGCATCCAATATGACAGAAGCCTGCCACAAAGCAAAACAACTATTATTGGTAGTAGACTAAATTAAAGAGATAATAATGAAGAAGATTATGAATTGTGTGATGACTGCGGCATTAGCCCTGCCATTGCATGCACAAAAATTAGAGAAAAAGACATGGTTTAATGAGCCGTCAAGTTATGAAATCAAGAACAATACCATAATTATGGATGTTCCTGGTCATTGCGATTATTGGCGCATCTCGCACTATGGCTTTACGGTGGACGACGCCCCTTTCTATTACAACACTTATGGTGGTGAGTTTGAGGCTAAGGTTAAGGTTTCGGGCGATTACAAGGTGCGCTTCGATCAGGCTGGCCTTATGATCAGAATAGATAAGGAGAACTGGTTGAAGGCTGGTATTGAGTATGTTGACGGCAAATACAATTTGAGTTGTGTTGTCACTCATCACACCAGCGACTGGAGTGTTATCTCACTCGACAAGCCTGTTGACTTCGTATGGATTAAGGTCGTCCGCCGTTTGGATGCTATTGAGATATTCTATTCTTTCGACGACAAGACCTATACCATGATGCGCAACTGCTGGATGCAGGACAATACTCCCGTCATGGTTGGTTTGGCTACAGCTTGTCCTGATGGCGAAGGCTTCAAGGCAAAGTTTGAGAATTTCCAAGTAAAGCATTTGCCAGATCAGCGCAGATTGGAATGGTTGAAGGCTCATGCCGAATAAAAACTACAATCGGTCAATGCTATTATCTTTAAACGAAAGCATTAAGGCATAATTTATACTCAAAGAAGAGCGGTAAAACATGGATATTTGGAAAAACCATTGTATCTTTGCAATAAGAAACAAAAATCCATAGCTATGGTAGAGACAAACAATAGAAGATTTCCCGTAGGCATCCAGTCTTTTGAGGAAATAAGAAAGGAAGGATACCTTTATGTTGACAAGACAGATATTATCTGGCAACTTGCCAATGAAGGAAAGAAGTATAATTACCTGAGCCGCCCACGCCGCTTTGGCAAGTCGGTGCTGGTAGATACTCTCGAAGCATACTTCATGGGTAAGAAGGAACTGTTCGAGGGATTGAATATAATGGAAATGGAGAAGGAATGGGTGAAGCGACCTGTCATCCGACTTGATATGAGTCGTGCAGGAGCAGAGCCTGATACCTTGCGCTCTTATCTCAATAATATTTTCAGACAATACGAAAAAGAATATTCATTGGTTCCTGCCCCTACTGATAGTCTTGCCGACCGCTTCGATGCAATAATCGTTGGTTCGTATGAGCAGACAGGACAACAGGTGGCTATTCTCATAGACGAATACGACTCCCCTTTGCAACATTCATGGAAGACTCCACACCACGAAGCATGCACCGCTATCTATAGAGAAGTGTTTGCCATATTGAAAGCCGACGACAAATACGAAAAGTTTGTCTTTATCACTGGCATCACCAAGTTTACGCAAATCTCACTTTTCTCTGTGCTAAATAATCTGAGCAATATCAGTTTTGAGCCAGAATATGCTGCCATCTGTGGTATTACTAAGGAAGAAGTTTTACGTGATTTCAAACCCGAAATAAGCAAATTGGCATCAAGAAATGGATGGACTTTCGACGAGGCTGTAGCACAATTGACAACCTACTATGATGGCTATCATTTTAGTCATGAGAATATGGTGGATATTTTCAATCCGTTCAGTCTTATCAATGCCCTCGCTGATTCCAAGCTGAGGAACTACTGGGCTTCATCGGGTGCAACTTCATTGTTGCCTAAGTTTGTGAATGATATGGAGGTTCGTTTGGCAGATTTTAATCATAGTGCTTTGTTAAGCACCATCATTGAGACTTCAGACGTAACAGGCGGTGGAGCTGAATTGTTTCTCTATCAGTCGGGGTATCTTACGATAAAGGATTACCAAATGGGAGTTTACATCTTGGGATTCCCCAATAATGAAGTAAAACAAGCGCTTTACGAAACGGTTTTACCAGCACTTACCTTGCGAAGTGCGGGTGGTATCCAATCTACCCAGTCCGGTCTGTTTCTCGCACTTCAGCTTGGCAAGCTTCCCGAAGCCATGAAAAGCTTGAAAGCCCTTATTGCTGATGTGCCTTACAGCAACAAGAAGCTTGCCGGCATGGACATGGAGGAGCGCTACCGCCTGATATTGAGCACCATCTTTAATGCCATCGGTTGTAGGGTGGAAGTAGAGAAGATGATTGCTACGGGCAGAATAGACATGGTGGTGGAAACAACCAACTTCATCTATGTCCTTGAATTGAAGCTAAGCAACAATGGTGGTATTGACTCAGCAACCGAACAAATCAGAGCCAAGCAATATACCGAGCCATTCAAAGCTGACAAACGAAAAGTCGTTGCTATTGCCATAGAACTGGATGAGAAGGGAAAAGGATTGGTTGATTGGAAGGAAGTGCCGAATATAGCGGCAAGTTCAATATAATCCCGAAAAGTGACATTTTCGTCGTTATTTGTCTTACAATAGTACACCAGTAGAATGTCATATACAATAAGCTTGACGCACGCTTCCAGTACCGTTTTCAGTATCACCCAACTGATACTGGAGTTTCATATAGGTGGTACTGGAGTTTCACTTATATGGTACTGAAGTGTTACTTATGTGGTACTGGCAAAGAACTTATTATCTCAACCTCGAAGTCTAAATCCGAAACTTGAATTTATTATTACATACAATCACTTTCGTTTTGTAAGCAATGCGCTTTACCACTGAAACCTTGCAACAAGAGGCAAATGGTCGCTAAAACCATTTAGATATCGAGGTCCGAGATAATTGCGACGCGGTTTCACACCGCCATATTTCTCATCTCTTTCTATCAGAAATTCGGCATCATTGACATAACACTCTGTTGCTATATCAGCCAAAGGTATACTCACAAGTATATGGTCAAGACTACCCCACAAGCCTTGATAGCGATAAGTTCCCTTGGCGCCATTGTGTCCCTTGGCACCTTTCGATACCCCAATCATACGCTTGCTACACAACAACTGCATACTCTCCGAATTGCTATAGTCATTGAAGTCGCCAGCAACGACTATCTTTGCTTCTGCCGACACCTTATTATATATAGAGTCTATCACGGCTGCCACTTGCCGTGCTGCCATCATACGGAACGGACGAGAATACTTCTCGCCACCACGACGGCTCGGCAAGTGCGCCACTATGACATGCAAGGTGTCGCCCGAAGCTGTCACACCCGAAGCATAAAGGATGTCGCGAGTTGGCCGCATGCCCTTTATGGGCTTCACTCTGACGCTATGACTTCCTATCAATCTGAACGAATAGGGCGAATACATAAGCGCCACATCAATGCCACGCTCGTCGGGCGAATTGGTCATCACATAGTCGTATCTGGCATTGCGCAACAGGCTGCGTCGTGTCAAATCATGCAGCACACTATCGTTCTCTACCTCGCATAGAGCCACCATATCGGGCAACTGCCACGTCTGCTCCTTTACACCACACGACAAGATGGTCTGCCCTATCCTATCAAGCTTCTGCCAATAGCGAGTACGTGTCCAATGATACGCTCCATCTGGCAGAAACTCCGTGTCGTTCTTCAACGAATCGTGCCTACAGTCGAAAAGATTCTCGCAGTTGAGTTCTACGAATGTGAAGAGGGAGATTAAAAGCATTGATAGAGTCATTTGTTGTAGTTTTTATATAGATTCAACTTCAAGGTATAATCACTAACACAAAATTAAGCATTAAATCTGAGTTGACAAACACCTACAACATTAAAAACGTTCATTTCGCCTCAAAAATATAAACTACGGCTTTCCCAAGAATTTATTTGCCACATAGTTTTGCAGGTTCTCTCGATGGTACAGATTGTTTCAATTAAAAGTATCGGTCAAGCAAAGTGGTTCGTCAACCTTCCGTTGATAACACTTCGCTTGACCTATTGTCATTTATTTATGTTAAGAGAGAGTTTCCATAAACCCAAAGCTACAAGCGGCTCTTCTCCTCATTGCCTGCACCCGTACCCTTGTACTTACTGCGCTTGGCATTGAAATTATACGTAACCTGCAAGGAGATGTTGCGTGTGTAGTTGTAGCAGTCTTTTATGGTGCCCGCTCCCAGTCCGTACATCGTCCAACGTTCCTTTGTAGTCTTGAAGATGTCATTTGCAGAAAGATAAATTATCCATGTGCGGTTGGCAAACGACTTGTCAAACTGCAGATTGACGCTGTAATTACTCTTCCTCATAAGAAATCCATCTGCATTGGGTGTTGCTGCATTCAGGCTGATAGCTGCGTTCATGGTTTCTGAAAGAGCGAAATTATTGTTGAGCGAGCACGATAGCAAGGGTTTGCTTAATGCCTTACTTGAGCCATACTTCTCAGTATCGAAGAACTGCTGACTGTAATTGAACTTCCACTTAGGACGGAAGATTCCGAACTTTGGCGAAACATTTACAGAAGCATAAAGCAGCTGCTTATGGTCGAAATTCAACGACGTACTATAAGCAAACTCCTTTCCAGGATAGATATACTTGGTCCACTCTATCACATTCTTCAGATATTTATACCCTGCGGAAACATTCAGCCACTTATATGTCATCATTGCCTCAACATTGAACACCT
>ERZ779669.159-NODE-159-length-43275-cov-4.304882_pt1 | contig 43275 bp, 30 predicted proteins | sample MGYA00511372_ERZ779669 | MGnify/ENA primary metagenome ERZ779669 (study PRJEB29588, sample SAMEA1967891) | human gut metagenome | biome: human gut; feature: human-associated habitat; material: faeces | place: Denmark | collected 2008/2010 ... | reverse complement strand
TCAAGGAGTACGCCCCGCGCTATGGTTACAAATACCTCTGCACCGAGGATGATGATTACAAGTATTATCAGACCCTTGGTTTGAAACTTATCCACAGAGGATTTTTCAGACAATATAATTATGGGTTGCCGTTGAAAGAGTTGGAGGTGTAACGTAGATTTCTTTATGAAGGAGAGGGAAAAAACTCTCCTTCATTCATTAATAGACTATGTTTGCTGCTAGTTTATTACTTTTTGTTATGAGTTATTTTTTGCATGCCTGTTTCAATACTACTACATTTACAGTTTATCAGCAAGACTATAATATGAAATAAATCTTTATACTCCGCTTCCAAAACTTTGAAATTAGAATACTTACCACCTTTTCTATGAAAATCAAATGCAATACTTTTTAATATATAGTACAAGATAATTGGATTAATTCGCAAATCCATTTGCATATTACTCGTAGATTTTGAATGCTATCTCGACAAATTTTATTAGATTTGCATTATTGAAACAAAAATACATAAACATACGGAAAGCCACATACAAAACAGTGTTGTAAACTGTTGGCTTGTATTTTCCTAATAAATGATTTAAGATGGAACAGAATAAAGAACTGAATCGGCTAAAAGTAGTTCTTGTAGAAAAGAAAAGAACCGCTAAGTGGTTAGCTCAAGAATTAGGTAAAGATGCTGCTACAATCTCCAAATGGAACAGTAACACTTCTCAACCTTCGCTCGAGACACTTCGTAAGATTGCTGACCTACTTGAAGTAGATGTCAGAGAATTATTAATCCCATCAAAATTGAAATAATAGTATTATGACTCAAGAAAATATAGAGAATATCATAAAAATGCGCTTAGCTGTATATAAAGCAGGAGTAGATGCGCAATTATGGAATGATATTAATCAACTAGGAGCATCTGAAATGATGGATTATCTTTTCCCGAAATCTGGTCACATAGCATATTATAACCTTATCTTGGAATATATGCGTAAGGAGCATAATATGATAATTGGAGGCATGTATACGCTTTTCAAGATGCCTATTCAGGTGGAGAAAGATATTATGGAATACCTCAAAAAAGAAAAAATAAATTTCCAGGAGATGCTGCCAGATTATAAAGATTATCTGGATTCCATGAATACAATTGTCACTGATTATAGCTTAGATGTGGTTAATATTGGAAGTTTTGACATAAACGAGATAGATAACTTGTTGAGACTTTGTGCATCACACTACATTTATTCATTTAAAAACGGTATTAAAGCTTTTCCTTTTTTCGAATGATGAGAAATACTCAATACAATTGTAAGTTAGGCAAAGGGTGCGGTCTCATTGAAGAGACGTTGTCTTTACTTGAAATTTATCAAGATGGCATGACTATTGATGCCTTACTTGAATATGTACACCAATCAAATACATTAAGTAAATGTACAGAATTGAGGACTAAAGATATTGTTAAATTAGTCTTCTACCCACGATTAATGTCTCGTAATCCAAAGGTGCCAATATGGCTCAAAGAAATTCGAAGCAAAGGACTGCTATTACATCATTTCAAACAATTACTACTGCTGTATTGTGCCAGAGAAAATGCTGTAATATATGATTACATAATTAATGTATTGAATGAATTCAGGCTGTCAGGAGCAGAAAAAATCAATGCTGATAGTATTAAGAATTTTGTGGTCAACATAGTTAATAGTGGTCAAGCAAATTGGGGAGAATCCATATGCGTGAGACAGGCTCGTTACATCAAAAAGGTTCTTGTGGAGTTTGATATGATAAACAATCAAAATCAAATATTACCGTATGAGATATATTCTTTCACAGTCCTTTATTTGATGCATGAACTTCACTTTGAAGGATTGTCAGATGTTGCTATATGGAATCATGATGATTGGAAACTCTTTGGTTTGGATAAATATCAAGTTCAGGATAAGATTATGGAATTTAATCTTAAAGGAGGATATATAGCGCAATGCACAGGTGATTTAATGACTATTTCGTGGAAATATAATACAATGGAGGAGTTTATCAATGGAACGTTATGAAGATAAAATAGAAAAGGCTCTTCAGTATTTGAAGTCTCCAAGCAGGACAGATGCTAGAGGAGTATCACCTATTGTTTATTTGGTCTATAAGCCAGAAGATGCAATTATTATACGTAATGTTATTGATACATATTTATGCCCTAAAGCCGAGTTTTATGGTTTCAAAGTAAAATTTGTTTCTATTGGTGAACTCATAGATAAGTATATCAACTCTCATGATTACAGAGAAATATGGACTGATCCATCTGTATCAGAAGAAGAAATGTATAATAGCATCAAACAGGAGATGTCATCTGATGAATTTTTCGAACATGCCATATTAAACATACAGGAACAGTTTAAGAATGAGCAAAATGTTCTGCTTGTTTTGCGTGACATTGAAATGTTGCATCCATTTTATATGATGGGTGTCATCGAGAACAAGATATATAATCAGATAAAAACTCCGATGTTGGTTATGTACCCAGGTGAAACACAAGGAACCGCACGTTCATTCCTAGGTGTTTATAATCAAGACGGAAATTATCGTTCCATTAACTTTTAAAACTCAGCGTTATGCATAAGATACAAGATTTATTCGACCCTTCTAAAAAACTTAATAGAACAATAGAAAGTGTCGTAACATTCGGGGCTAAAACAGAACAGGATCTTAGTTCGGAAATTAGAGAGTATGTTGTTACAGATAAATTACATCGTAACTATGAAGATGTGATTCAGGACCTTCAAACTGCGTTTGACGATTCAAGCAAAGAAGTTGGTATATGGGTATCAGGCTTCTATGGTTCTGGTAAAAGTTCATTTGCCAAATACCTTGGCCTCTCTTTCGATAAGAGTGTTATGATCGATGGCGTTACTTTTGGTGATAAGTTAATGAGTCGAATCCAAGATACGGCTATCGCAGCAATGCATAAGACTATTATAAACCGACACAATCCACAGGTGGTAATGATAGACCTTAGCACACAGTCTGTTGCCGGTAAGATAGCAAATGTAAGTGATATTGTATATTATGAAACATTAAAACTTTTAGGTATTACCAAATCGACAGACCAGAAAGTCATGTGTTTCATCGATATGCTTCATAGCGAAGGCAAATACGAAGAGTTTTGCAAGTTAGTTGAAACAGAGAAAAATAAAACCTGGGAGTCTGTGGAATCAAATGATCTTGCTGCAAATTTAATTGCGGCAAACCTTGCTCCACGTGTCCTTCCTGCATACTTTCCCGATAGTGCAAGCTTTAAAAACATCTCGTTGAGTAGTGCATTAAATGAGAAAGAGCGTTTTACCAGATTATACAAGTTGGTTAAAGAAAAAACTGGAAAAGATAAGATTATCTTTGTATTAGATGAAGTCGGTCAATATGTTGCATCCAATGTTGAACTTATTTTGAATTTGCAAGGCATGATGCAGATATTCAAAGATGAATTTAGAGGAAAAGTTTGGGTTATTGCAACTGCACAGCAAACACTTACAGAAGATAATAGACAAGCACAATTAAACTCCAATGAGTTATTCCGTTTGAATGATCGTTTTCCTGTCAAAGTGGACATAGAAGCCAATGATATTAAAGAAATCATTACAAAGCGTCTTTTGGGTAAATCTAAAGAAGGTCAGAGCTATCTTAAAACACTTTTCTACAATAACGAAGGTCTATTAAAAAATAGCATACATCTAACTTTACAAGAACGAAGTATTTACAATCAGGTTCTGACAGACGAATCTTTTGCAAACCTATATCCGTTCCTTCCTGTTCATATCGACATACTTTTGTCTTTATTGCAAAAGTTGGCGAGTAGAACAGGTGGCGTTGGATTACGTTCTGTTATTAGATTAATTAGAGATATACTTGTGGACAATCATCTTGCTGATGCTAATATTGGTCAGATGGCTGGTCCAGAATATTTCTATGATGTTTTACATGCTGATATGGAACGCAATGCTGCCAAGGAAATTGTTATTGCAGCCGATAAAGCTGTTCAAGTTTTCAATGGCAATCAATTAGCTGTACGTATATGTAAGACAATTGCTGTAATGCAATTACTGGATGATTTTAATCTTTCATTTGATAATCTATGTGCTTTATTATATAACATTGTAGGTGTAAATATTGACAAGGTTAAGGTTCGTCAAACTCTTGAAGACATTATGCAAACTGATGGTTTGACGTTGCAAGAAATTGATGGAAAGTATCAGTTCATGACTAATGCAATTTTAGGTATACGTGAAGAGCGTAATAAAATTATACCACGAGATAGCGAAAAGGCCGAAGTCCTTCAGAAACAACTTATAGATATTTTTACACCTGCCCCTTCTGTAAATGTTTATCAAAGTAAAACGATTACTGCCGGAGTTGAATTGACAGAACGTAATCGACCATATATAATCCATGCTGCAACTAGTTTGAAGATTAATGTTCGTTTTGTAGAAGGATCAAATTTTGATGAGACACATCAATACCTCCTTACAGAAAGTACAAGAAACGAAAATAGCCGTACTTTATTTTGGCTGTGTACATTGGGTAAGGATAAAGACAAAGAATCCATTCTTCAAGATATTGTTAGAAGTCAAAACATCAAGAATCGTCACCAGAATGAGACCAATAAAGAAATTCAAGCATATTTGCGTGCTCAGTCAGAAAATGCTGATGAGAAAAAACGTCAGTTAGGTCTTATTCTCCGTGAGGCAATGGCCAATAGCGAAATCATATTCCGTGGAAATCCTCAGCAAGTAAATGCAGAAACCTATAAAACGGTTGCTTTGAAATCTATAGCAGAAAAGGTATTTGAGAAATATCCTTTGGCTTCAACGAATATGAAAGCTGATTGTGTTAGCAAACTTGCTTCATATAGTGATATAACCACAATTCCTGATGCACTTAACCCATTTAAAATTATCAATAAAAGTAAAGGTACTATTGACACATCTAATTTGGCTATTTCTGCCATCAAGGATTTTATTGCCTCTCGTAATGAGGTTACTGGACAGGAATTGATGAATTATTTTGAGCGTGATCCTTACGGTTGGGCAAAAGATACCATTCGATATATTGTAGCTCTTACGTTAAAGGCTAGTGTTATTCAGTTGCGCGTAGCAGGAAAGAATATCACTGTTTTTGGAAATTCTGCAGTTGATGCAATGGCTAATAATAATAGTTTTAATAAGATTAGTATTACGCTTAATACCGAGGGTGCATTGAGTATTCCCGAATTACTTAATGCAGCTCAGAACTTGGTCAGCCTTTTCAATTGTGGTAGAGTTGCACCTGTTAAGGACCACATTGCTAAAGAAGCATATGGCAAGATTAAGTATTATCTTCCAAGATTCAACAATCTTTTACCTACATTTGAGACATATGGCCTGGCTGGACTTTCGCAAATGCGTTCAGCTATAAACTATGCTCAGAGAATCATAGATAGCGAAGGTGGTGAAGCCGCTTACCTTCTTGGAAAGGATAACGATTGTGTCAATGCATTCAAGTATGCTATGGATATAATGAAGTGCAATCAAACGGCATCATTATTTGATCATATTAAGCATATTAATCATATTATGCAAGAGAGCAAGAATCTTCCAGAACTTATTCAGTTGGCTGATTTCCGCAAGCATATGAATGATGTGGCTCAATTATATAATGATTATATTAAGACCCCTGATTTGCATCATATTGTATCTGAAATTACAGATTTAAAAAATCAAGTAGATAGTTACTTGCAGCAAGGTTGTATAGAATTCCAAACACAAAGTAATGCTCAGTTAAATGATAGTCGTGACGAGATAAAGGCTATGCCTGAATTTGAACAATTGACTGATGTACAAAAAATAGAAATTGAAACATTACTCAATAGGCTCAATGTGGATTGCAGAAGCAATTCTATTGAATCATTAAGAGAAATGGTAAATACTTACGTGTCCTACAATATGAATAATGTAGCAGCAATCAAGTGCAAAGTTAAAAACTACGCAAAAACAAATGCTCCAGCTGTTACAGTAACATCCCCACCAGACAGTAAGGAAGATAAGCAAAAAACAGATTCTACAGTCGATACACAACCTGATAATACGAAACCCAATAACGACAATGCTCATGAGCCTGAATATAAACCCCTGCGTTTAAGTTTGAAACGTAAAATTACCACTCGACAAGAATTACAAGATGTAATTAATGCGTTATCCAAACTATTGAACACCGTGGGAGATAATTCACCGGTAGAATTGAACATAAACGAATAATACTCAAAACAGAAACTTATGATTTCTCAAAGTGGAAAGAAAATATTGGAAAAATTTGTTAGCTCAGCAAAAAATCTGCTTATGCAGAACATCACTGAGTTGTTACAGCAATATTATGGTATATGGATTGATGGCCACAGTATTCCTGTAGAACAACTATCCAATCAAGACCCAGACATAGTACATACAGCTAAAATGCTCCGTGAGAGATTAAAACATCTTCTTGCAGCTCTTCCTGAGAATCAAAACGATAAAGAGCGTCTTGCCGTAGGTCAACTGATTGCTGAACAAGCATTTACTCAGTTGAACCGTTTTTCTGCATTAAGGATGTGCGAAGAACGTGGGTTGATTCTGGAGAGTATTCACGGAGGATATGATTCTGTGGGATTTCAAAGCTTTGATGCCATTTCTCAGGTCATTGGTATGCCCCAATACGACCGCTATAAATGGTATCTGCATAGCATCTTTGATGAATTAAGTATAGAATTGCCAGCTGTCTTCGACCGATTTTCTCCATACGGTCTTATCTTTCCTGATGAAAGTACTTTGCTAAAATTGCTTGAACTTATCAATTCAACAGACTTATCTGAATGGTACGATGAACAAAATGGAACGACTGTAAACTTTTGGAAAGAGAATGAAACATTAGGATGGATGTTCCAGGACTATAATTCACTTGAGGAAAGACGTAAAATGCGTGAAGAGAGCAATAAGCCTCGCAATAGTCGTGAAATGGCTGTACGCAATCAGTTCTTTACTCCAGAATATATTGTTCGCTTTTTAACTGATAACTCGCTGGGACGTATTTGGTACGAGATGACCAAAGGTCAAAGCCTTATCGGTGAAAAACAATGTTCTTATATGGTGAAAAGGCCAGATGAGACGCGAACAGAAAGAACTATAAAAGAACCGACTGAGATACTTTCTCTTGACCCCACTTGTGGTAGTATGCATTTTGGACTTTATTTGTATGAAGTTTATGAGTTTATCTATATGGATGCATGGGACAACCATCCAAATCTGCTGATACCATTTAGAGAAATACATACGCGTGACACATTTCACAGAGAAGTACCTCGTTTGATTTTGGAGAATAATATTTTCGGTTGCGAAATCGACCCACGTGCACTTCAGATTGCCGCTCTTAGTTTGTGGCTTCGCGCACAGCGAAGCTATGGTGAGATGGGCATTTTACCACAAGATAGACCATTGATAAAAAAGAGTAATCTGGTATTGGCTGAAGCGATGCCTGGAAACAAGAAACTCCTGAAAGGATTGATGGAAGAGCTTGACAAGCCTATGCAGAACTTAATCAAAAAGATTTGGGATAAGATGCAATTTGTGGGCGAAGCTGGTTTGCTATTCAAGATGGAGAAAGAAATTGAAGACGAGATTGATTACTTGAAAAATAATTGGACCAAAGTAAATCAATATCGTTATGCCACATTATTTTCTTCTGACGAAGAGAAGGCAAAGATTGAAATGGAGAATGAGGCTCGCAGGATACTTAAAGAAAATAAAGAAGAGTTTTTTAAAGAAATAACATCCCGCTTAAAAGAAGCTTTGTATCAACTATCTTCAAAATTAAGCGAAGAGGAAGGTTATGAAAATGCGTTGTTTAGCGATGATGCAAATCGTGGCTTTGCTTTTATTGAACTATGTCAAAAAAGATTTGATTGCATTGTGATGAATCCTCCTTTTGGCGAAGGTAGTGAAAACACTTCTTCTTATTTAGATGCCAATTACCCGGCATGGTGTCGCAACCTTGTCTGCGCGTTCTTCGACCGTATGCAGGAGATATTGGCAGACAAAGGCAAGCTCGGTGCCATATTTGACCGCACCGTGATGATAAAGTCCAGTTACGAGAAGTTCAGGAAGCGTAACCTCTGTGGCTTCATTACCAACTGCGCTGACACTGGGTGGGGCGTGCTTGATGCCAATGTGGAAACTTCTACTTTGGTTTTGAACAAGAAGTGTTCGGATGTAACTGGAGTGTTCATGGACGTACTCGATGTGAAACCGGAAGAAAAGGATGAACAGCTTCAGGTGTTGATTCGTACTTTTCGGGCTGGCGAGGAGGTAAAATGGATTTATTGTGCAAAGTCTATTGAGTTCGATAATTTGCCAAATGCAATAATCGGGTATTACTTTGTCCATCAAATTCTTAGATATTTTAGGTTTAAAAATTTAGAAGAACGTAACTTTATTGCAAAAAATGGACATACGCTAACATCTAATGTACATTTTCGTCTGTTTTATGAAATTCCCTCCAAAAGCAAAAAATATAAATTAATGTACAATGGTTCAAGTTTTTCTATGTTCTATAGTTATTACAGAGAACTATGCTATTGGGGAGACAACGGTATTTTGTTAAAATATAATCCGAATGTAGTTTTAAGGAATTCAAACTTCCATTTCTTAAAAGGTGTTTGTTATGGAAAGCGTGGAGAAATCTTAGATTCTCATATATTTCGTAAAGATTCTCTCTTTACGGTTGAAGGTTATGCATTTCCAAATCTTGATGATGAAAGGTCTATTATCTTGAATGGCTTTTTGAATTCTGATGTCAGCCAATATATGCTGAATCTTTATACTGGTCAACATAAGCAAACTGGGAATGTTAATCTTCTCCCGATGCCTGACTATGCCACACGTCAATCAGACATTGAGCAAATAGTAAAAGAGATAATAGAAATAAAAAGGAAGTGGTTTAGTTTGGACGAAACAAACTTGGAATATCACGGGCTGATTGCACAGATGGACTTAAGTAAAGGCATAGAAGCAGGCATCGACATAATGCAAGGGCAGTTGACCAATGACTATGAACGATATACAGAACTCGTTGCCGAGAATGATGACCTATGGATGGATTTGGCCGATATTGACAGGAATAGCGAGTTCCGCCAAACGCTCAACAACTACAAACAGCGGCGGCCTTACGAGGAATTGCTCTCCATCGACAACGCCAGCTATGGCAATGTCATAGACAAGAAGGTCATAGCACAAGAGATAGTGCAAGAACTGGTGGGCATGGCATTCGGCCGTTGGGACATGCGCTTTGCCCAACATTTGAAGGGGATTCCTGCATTTGGTGGTATGTTCGATGCGTTACCTTTCATGCCGACTGTCAGTCTGGATGATATTCCGTTCGACTACCCGGTAGACACACCTGCTGACGGCATACTTTCCAACCAAACTGATTCACTGTTGAACTTAGCTATGAAAGTAAGGGATGTAATACACTATATATGGGCTGATAAAAGTGATGATATAGAATATGAACTGTGTCAATTAATCGGCTGTAAGAACCTACAAAATTATTTTGAATCAACGTCAGGATTTTTTGATTATCATTTTAAGAGATATACAAAAAGTCGAAGGAAAGCACCAATCTACTGGCCATTATCTTCAGAAGATGGTTCATTGACCTATTGGATTTACTATCCTAAATTAAGTCATAACACATTACCTTCTTTAATAATTAAACTTAGAGAAGAAAATGAAAAATTGATGAGCGGTATTAATACAGCAATGGTTTCAAAAGAGAAAAATCTTGAAAATGATTTACGTGTAAAACAATATCAAGTTGAAAACATGATGGCTGAAATTAATCGCATAATTGATAGTGGCTATGAACCGAATCATGATGATGGCGTACCAGTTACCTCATGTCCATTGGTAAATCTTATTTTTCATAGAGCATGGAAAGCTGAATGTCAAAGTAATCTGGAAGAGCTAAACAAAGGTAATTATGACTGGAGTCATCTTGCCATGAGCATGTACCCTGCCCGTGTCACTCAAAAAGCAAAAAAAGATTGGTGTATGGCACTTACACATGGGCTGGAACATCTTTGTGAGAACAAGCCCAAAGAAAAGAAGCCTAGAAAGAAAAAGGAAGAAGACAGTAACTCAAAATTATTATTTGATTAAAAATGGATATACAAGGATATATATTAGACCGATGGATGGCTAAAATGAAAGCAGAAAGCCCCGTTCTAACTATCTATGATAAAGATGGCCTATATTATGATATATTACCATTGGCCGCAGAAAAGGGTATCAAAGTCATTGATACAACAAAAGGTCTATTGCATGCAAGATTGTCTGCTTCACGTTTTTGGTCAAATGAACTGTCTTTGAATAAAGATTCAAGGATGATAATTTACCGTAAGCGACCGATGCCGACAAATAATCGTGGTTGGGTTGAAGAACCGTTCGTAGGTTTTATTAAAAGCGGAGGAATCTTTCCTTTTGGAGCTGAAGATAGATATGAGAATATTTGTACCTCATTTATTTCTCCAGCAAAGCATAAAGAACTTAAACAATTATTCGCAAACGGAACTACTTCTTTTAATATGATTAATGCTCTGCTTGAGGGTGCTGCTTTCCCAAGCTTAGAGCAATTAACCGGAGGGAAAAGTACGGTGGAGATTACTGTAAACTTATTGTCACTCGCATCAAGTGAGGATCTGAAATGGCAAAGTGAATGGAAAAATTTTGCAGAGATTCAATATCCAGGCTTAGATGCTAGTGGGTTATCATTGAAAGATATTCAGATGAAGTTATGGGCATATCTTCTTTTCAGTGAATTTGTCTTTGATTTACCTGAAGCTATTCCGTCTAATCTTCAAAGTGTCGCGATAGCTCCAATTGAGATGAAGGATAAGATTTTTTTGATTTGCGATAAATTGAGAAATCAAATCAATCTGCGTGAGACATATGTAAAATATGCCAATAAGGTTGCAGAACAACTAAATCTTTCTGAGATATTTACCAAGAGTAAGCATCTTGGAAATAGAGTCACATTCGGCTTTGAGAACAGTGTAGAATATGATAGATTCATTGCTTACCTTAAGGAAGGTAAGCAGGCAGAAGCTCATAAACTATGTAATAAAAATATTAATGATGTTTGGTATCAGGAAGATTCTGAAATTTCTTCTTTTTGGAAGCTTGCATCAAATGCTTTACTCCTAACTGACTGCATAAACAGAGGGTTAAAATCTGATGGGAATCTTCAAGAATTAGTTGACTGGTACGCGCATAGCGGATGTGATGCAGATTATGCATTTCGTCGTTTCCACACAGAAAGATTAGGGGTTATTAATACCCCCAAACAGGTTAAAGAACTAACTGATTTCGTAAATTCAAGGTATCAAGAGTTCACTGAACGCGCAGTAAAAGTACATCAGAACACTATAAAAGAGCTGAAAGATTGTGTCCAGCTAAAGAATCAGGGGTGTGTTCAAGAAGTATATCCTGCCTTACAGGCCGGCAAACGAGTCGTGCTTGTAATGGTAGATGCGTTCAGATATGAAATGGGAAAGAACTTTGCACAAAGTATTGAGAAACGCTTTAAAGATAGAGTAAAATATGAACCTAAGATATCATATTTACCTTCCGTAACTCGATTTGGAATGGCGAACCATTTAAACAATATTGTTCTTGATGTACAATCAGGTAAATTGCAACCTATGATAGATTCAAAGGTGGTTGCATCGCCAGAAGATAGAATTGATTACTTGCGTGCAAAGACTGGGGTTGAAGTTCAAGATGTACGTTTGGAAGATTTTGATCCATCTGCCATAAACGAGAACACTCACCTTTTAGTTGTTCGTAGTGTAGGAATTGATACTGCTGGAGAGAACGACAAATTGAATGGATTAGCCTCTATGGAACGTGAACTGATTCGTTTAGCACGTTTGACCGATGACTGTAAAAAGCTGAAATTCGATCAAGCCGTTTTCGTTACTGATCACGGCTATATGTTGTTGCCAGCATTTAACACTGGAAATCTTATTTCTAAACCAGCAGGAAGTGACATAGTTCTTGAAGAATCTCGTGTTTTGGCAGGGAACCTTAATGAGACTTCAGACACAGTTTCTTTTACTCCTACTCAATTAGGAGAAGATATTGCGGTAATGAAGCTAAGTTATGCAAAAGACTTTACAGTATTTAAACGTGGAGAAGTATATTTTCATGAAGGATTATCACTTCAAGAGAATGTGGTGCCCATTATAAAAATTGATTTACAAGAGAAAAAAGAGAAATCTCAATTTAGTTTGTCTCTTACTTATAAAGGCAAAACGGATGGTACAATATTTACCCGTCGCCCAATTATTAACATTATAGCTCATTTTACAAATCTCTTTGCCGAAGATGTAAGTATAAAGTTAAAGGTTACGGGAGATAACAATCAAGTTATCGGAACTCCAGAAGGTATGCTATACAACGACGTTACTGAATGCATTGATATTAGTCCAAGCATTGAACAATGTCGTCAACTAATCTGTATCGACGATGAATATCAAGGTAGTACAGTTACGATAACAGCGTTAGATGCAGAAACAAATGCAACTTTATCTACACTTAAATTGAACTTTGAAAATGATTAAAGAAGAATGGATGCTTTAGATATAAAATTGAATGATGCTTTTCCTGGGAAGGTTGTCAGAAAGGATTTATTACATGAAATTAAGCGTGCAGTAAATGTCCCTTCGTTTGTATTAGAGTTTTTACTATCACGTTATTGTGCAAGTGAAGATCCAGAAGAAATTGAAGAAGGGAAAAAAGCAGTCTTGCAGACAATAGAAAAATGCTATGTTCGCCCAGATGAATCAAATAAAGCACAAGCAATTGTTGAGCAGAAGAAAAGACACAAATTTATTGACAAGATACACGTTAAATATGTAGAACGTGAAAAACGATATTGGGCAGAGATGGAGAACTTTGCATCAAAACGTATTGCCATTAATCCCAACTTCTATCAACAAAATGAAAAACTTCTTGAAAGTGGTATTTGGGCAGAAGTAACACTTGCATATAATGAAGTTGAAGAGGATGACTACGCATTCTTCATAGAAGATTTACGTCCAATTCAAATTGCCCATTTTGATGAACAGAAGTTTTTCAGAGGTCGTGAGAAATTTACAACTGACGAATGGATAGATGTCCTAATACGTAGTATTGGTATAGACCCAGATTGGCTTAAAGAACGTTCTCGTAAGCTCAAAGGTGATAGAAATGGAAAAAGATTAAAATTTCATATATTATCACGTTTTTTGCCATTGGTTCAAAGTAATTACAACAGTATTGAATTAGGAGGAAGAAGTACTGGTAAATCGTATTTCTATTCAGAGTTTTCTCCATATTCTACCTTACTTTCAGGAGGCCAAGCTTCTACTGCTACTCTTCTTTATAACAATCAACGTAAGCAAGTGGGAGCTGTCGGATTCTGGGATAATGTTGCTTTTGACGAAGTCGCTAAAATGAAAATCAAAGATGCGGACACTATCCAAATCATGAAAGACTATATGGCCAATGGACGTTTCTCTCGTGGTAGAGAGGTTACTGGTTATGCAAGTTTTTCTTTCGTGGGAAACTTTGACCTTAATATTCCACGCATAGTGAACAGTTATGACCATGACCTTCTAGTAACTCTTCCAGAAGCTTTTGATTTGGCTGTAATTGACCGTATTTATAATTACATACCTGGATGGGAAATCCCTAAAATTGACGACAGCGCATATAACAATAATTTCGGTCTAATTACAGACTACCTATCTGAGGCTCTTCACTATCTGTTCGTACATGATAGTGATTATGTTGGTATCGTAAACGCCAGACTTAAAAAAGGGGATAATATCGAAGGCCGTGATAACCGAGCACTGCAGAAAACTATTTCAGGATTTATCAAGCTTTTGTATCCTACCGGTCAACCGACAGATGAAGAATTTGATGAGATTGTTGAATATGCTATTGAAGGAAGAAGACGAGTTAAAGAACAGTTGAATAAACGCAAACCAGACGAAGAATACGCTAATATCAATATGTCATATATAAATGCTAAAGGTGAAAAGGTGGTGGTATATTGTCCTGAAAGTAAATATTCTGAGGCTACGCAGAATCCACGTAAAGCAGATGGCTGTACTATCCCTACTGAAGAAGAATCAAACGAAGTAAATGCATCAACAGACGATATAGCGTGTGATATTTCAACTGAAATTAAAATCACAAAAGAGCCAAAGGACGATATTATTCCTCAGGGGCCACAGCCCAAAAGTCTCGATATTCGTCATGGTGATACAGGCTATAGTTATGATAACCTCTTTGCTGAATATTTAGATGGAGCTAAAAATATAGAGTTACAAGAACCATATCTTTCTAATATCTACCAATTACAGAACCTAACACGCTTTGCTGAAATGATTGTAAAGTTAGGTACATGTAAGAAGTTATCCTTGACTACAAAGGTTTGTGATACTTACGATGATACCCAAAAAGTTCAATCATCATTGGAACAACTAAAAGCAGCTTTGGCTGATATGGGAGTTGAATTTGAATATACATTCTCTGATCTTATTCATGCCCGTTTTATTCAAAGTGATAACGGCTGGAACATTTCACTTGATAGAGGGTTGCACATTTATCAAGCGCCAGCTCAACCTAAGAACTATTTCTTAATGGGTTCCTATGATTTGGAGTTACGTCCTTGCAAGGAAACAAAGATTATATATACTCGAACAAAGGAATAAATTATAAAATCAATGAATAGCTTTAGTAAAATAAGATCTTTTTCAGAAATAGGCTGGGATGACTTCCAAAATAATATTCTCAAAGCCATAGACAAGGAGATTAATAATTGCAACGATGATTACATCTTGAATGTCTGTGAAGAGAAATATATTACTTATTTGGTCGAAAAATTTACATTTGAGCCTCTTGATATATTGTCTGAAACGGAAGAAGTAGGAACACCTGTAGAGATCAGACAAGATTTATCTGAATATCAAAATCGTGGCGCATTTTCACGTTTTGGCTATTATAGAAATGGTTATAAAATAGAAATATCTTATTCATTTAAAGGTTCATGTATACTATTTAAGGTTCGTCCTAATCCATTTACCTTGACTGCTTATGATATTTATGTTGACGAAAGTAATGAAAAAGTATCTTTTTTTATTCAAATATTTTCCCAGAATGTTGAAGAGTTTAATAGAGAAAAGTCTTCCGCTTATAGTAATGCATTTACAAACATTCAAAATATTAATCATTGTGTCAACAGCTATAATTCAAATTTGTATAACATTATAAAGAAGAAATTCGAAGATATAAAACAAAAACGATTAAATAAGACTAATTTTTTTAGAGCAATAAAAGTCAAAAATACTTCTAACACGCCATCTACTTATGGTGTTCCTATAGTACATAGAAAAAGTATTGAGAAACCATCTATTGGGAAGAGGAAAGAATACTCGATTGAGCCGACTCTTGATATGGACACATATGAAAGTATCATTACGGAAATTAATCAACTAGGACGCAGCATGGAGCGAAAGCCTTCATTGTATATTGGAAAAGATGAAGAAGGAATAAGGGATGTATTCGTTACAATGCTTGAGACAAAATTTGATGGTGTAACAGCTACAGGTGAGACCTTTAATTATAGCGGTAAAACAGATATATTGTTGAAAAATGTAGATGATAATTCGAATCTATTCATCGCAGAATGTAAATTTTGGCATGGACAAGAACATTTTAAAAAAGCCATTAGTCAATTATTTGATAGATATTTAACATGGCGTGATTCAAAAGTTGCATTAATGGTGTTTGTAAAAGGAGGAAATTTTACTTCTGTGCTAGACAAAATTCGTGAAAGCGTAATGCAACATGTGTATTATGTAAGAGAAAACATGAAACGAGATGAGACTTCAGTAAATTATATATTCAGATTACCTAAGGATCCAGAGAAAGAGGTTTTCCTTGAAATAATGGCTTTTAACTTTGACAAGATGAACCCTTAATTGATAAATCTCTTAGCAACTTTGAACAATGAGGGTTCTCCATACATGCCTATTGGTGCCGTAAAAAAGACCGTTTATCTTTCGCTTATGGAGATTGAAAAGAAATGGACAATGCCTATTTCAAACTGGGGCTTGATTATGAATCAATTTATGCTTATGTTTGAAAACAGAATCCAGATATAAGAACAAACTTACAACTGAATCCTGTTTCCATTTACACAAAATTTTGGACAGTGTCTTTTTTAGGGAAATTTACTGAATATTCCTATTTAACTTTAGTAATATGTAATACAGCACCACCATCCGAAGCTAGTGGTAAATCTATGACGTCCTTTTTCGTTACGATTCTTTTTTCTTTCTTTAAATGGTTAGGATTTTCATCAGCGTCACTAGCGTCTGTATAGATTACAGCCTGATAAGATCCTTCTCCGAGAAAGTTTAATGACAACTTTAAGGTACGCGGGATTCGTGTGTTCAACGATCCTATCCACCAATCGGAACCATTTCGTCGTGCCACGGTAATGTATTGGTTTATTTCGGCATGAGGAACTTTTATTTCGTCCCATGTGCCAGGAACTGTACACAAAACCTCAAATCCCGGTTGCCCCTCATATGCCATAGGTGTATCGCACAAAGAAGTCAAATGATTTTCAAGTACTACATACATTGCTAGCATATGACAGCGAGTACTTGTTACATTCGGGTTGATATATTGTATTTTGAAATTTTCACGTGTTTGTGCATGGAATCCACCTAAGTGATAATCGGATGAACCAGCCAGCATACGTGTGAAAGGGATGTCTATGTCATGGTCTGCATTTACTAGATTACACCATTTGTATTGTTCATAATTAAGCGTACCCTCACGTGTAAATTCATTTGGATATGTACGCACCAATCCCGAGGGCTTGCTTGCCCCATGAAACTGGATGAAAAGATGATGTCTGGCTGCACAAGCCAAAATTTCCTCTTGAATTCGCATCATTTCTTGATCATTTCTGTCCATAAAATCTACCATAAGCCCTTTTACTCCCCATTGTTCATAAAGGGTAAACGCTTCTTCCAGTTTTGCATATAATGGACGCCAATGTACCCATAAGTGAAGCCCAACTCCTTTGCTTTTGGCATATTTCACTATGCGAGGCATGTCAAGGCATGGTATAGGTTTAGTAACATCAGCATTTGCTCCCGCCCAGCCAAAATTAAAATTATCATCATAATACCACGGAGTTTCAGCATATCCGTATATGCCATGTGCATCCAGTCCATGACGAGCAGCAAAATCAATATAATATTTATTAGTATCGAAATTATTGCCTGGAGAGAATGTCGTGTCAGGTACCACGTTCCCATTCCACCAAGTAAATGTTGTGCGGCAAGGTTTTATCCATGAAGTATCTTCTATCTTACAAGGTTCATTCAGGCTTGTGATAACATTACTCTCCAATAAATCACCTGCACGGTCTGCGATGAGATATACACGCCAAGGACTACAGTGCGGAAAATCATCTATCACTACTTTGATTTTCTCCTGGTTCAGTTTCGGAGTAAGTTTGGCGTTCAGCCCGTTTTGATCCTTTGTCATATAGAGTCCAGCAAAATCGCGTATGGCGGCCTCAGTAATAGATACGAACACTTCATTTCCGTAGTGAAATGTAGCTGGCATCTCAATCAAAGTGTTCTCTTCCACTTGACTATAGTCTATGTAGTCGTAGAGAGCTTCGTGAGAATTGATGTATCCCGGCAGGTACATCAGTAGGGCTTTCGGATCACCTTGCAAATTAAATTCCGTCTTTTCATCGTAAATAACACACGAGTTCCAACTTTCCTGCTCGGGAAAGTCATAGCGAAAAGCGACTCCGTCGTTGAACACGCGTACCACCAAGTTTATTGTACGTCCGAGAGCGGATTTTTCAGTAAGCGGAACAATTATTTCGTTACAATAATTGCGTGCGATACGTACTTTCCCCACTACCAGTTCATATGTCTCATCTATTTTACGGCGGCAGACTTTACCAACCTTTAAATCGCTACCAAATGCTCCGTTGTCGAAAACGAAACCCAATTGCGATTTAGACACAATAGGCTGTTTTTTGTAATCCACTTCATAAGTCATTTCTTCAGAACCTACTTGTAGCGAAAACTTAATTTGTTTGTCTGGCGACATAACTGATATACTTTTTTGCGCAGTTACGGAAGTAAAGCACAACAAAACAGCACAGAAAATTAATATCTTTTTCATTATATCTTCTTTTAAATTAACCAATAATATAAATCTGTAGTTAAACTTTTATTCAAGATTTAAATAAAATTCAATCAACTAACTTGTGTATAGCTCTATAAGCTATAAAAAAACAGTATATTATGACTTCGTGCTCACAAGTTTGTTTATTGCGGGTTTTGCTCCAAATTGGAATTACGTTGCAGTTGATCAAATGGAATCAACATCAAGTTACGTTTGATGTCGTTGGTAGCTTCGTGTTCCCACCAACTACCCCGACTAAAATTGTTATCGAAACGTATCAGTTGGCTGCGACGCAATCCTTCCAAGGCAAATTCCACACCGAGTTCCTGCAATAGCCGGCCATATTTTACTGGAACTCCATTATACTCTATAGTTGCCTGCAATTCGCTACCGCTCAACTCTGTAGGTGTATCAAATGCTCTACTGCGCACTTGATTAACTAATTTTGCCGCATCTTCCGAATCACCACCTGTCCGCAATATGCACTCTGCTTTAGTCATCAGTACTTCGGCATAACGCATAATAACATAATCGTTGTCCGGCGTGGCCGTGGCACCTATTTTTATCTCGTATTTGCCGAAACGATATCCTTGGTACATGGTAGCTGCCCCATCAAGTCCGTTGACATCGCGTGTATAGCTTAACAATATGTTGGGGTCACCACACCAGCCCTCTGTATACAAAGGACTACCGTCTAATGCATATTGTTGCCCCATACGCCATGTTTTATTCAAACGTTTGTCTCCTTCAACATAATTATCAAAGAATGTCGGAACCCCTACGCAGCCACTATCTAACCATGTAGATTGTAAATTGAATGTCTTTATCTGTGAATTGTGTAATGTTTTACGTGCCCACATATAGATTTGTCCTCCCGATTTCTTTTCATCGAAAGGAATAACAAACATGTTTTCACGACTTAATTCATTATTAGTACTGAAAGGCATAGAATAATCACTATCTAAATTATACTTATCAGCGATGATAATTTCATCACACAATTTTTTACATTCTTCATACATCGGAATCCCTATCCATGCTTCAGCATTGAGATATAAACGTGCTAACAACATTTTTGCGTTCCACTTGTTGAACCTCCCATAAGTGGAAAGCACATCCTCGCTTAAATTATCAATATTATTCCTCAGTTCCGTTTCAATGAAACTAAATACTTCCTTTCTTGATTTCGTAGTTGGTAAAAATCCTGCAGGAACATCATAACGGTCTATGATAGGTATATTTCCAAACGACTCAATCAGTAAATAGTAATAAAAAGCTCTTGCAACTTTTAGTTCTGAGATGTACTTATCTTTATCTGCCATTTCCACCGTTGAATTTTCAAACTGATAAAGAACACGATTAGCACTTGCTATACCGTTGTACAATGTATTCCATATATTGTTCAAATGCGCATCTTCTTCCATCCATTGATGGCGATGCAGGCGTACGTAAATACCACCGTCATACCATAAACTTAAATTTTTGACAGGTGTGACACAGATGTCAGTAGTTTCTTCTAAATCCCACCAGTTACAATGTTCTGTCATGGTACGCATGCTAGAGTATACAGGTACCATAGCTGCCAAAAATTCTGATTCGTTTTTATAAAAATCGTTTTCTGGAATGCTACTGAACACTTCTTCATCAAGGTTAGTACATGCTCCGAATAGTAAGCCAGCGGCAAAAAGCACGCTTATTAGATATTTTTTTTTGAACATAATGTATACGTTTAAAAGTTAGAACAAGAGATTGAAACCAACAGTAAATTGACGCGTCGTAGGATACAGTTCGCCTGCCCCCGAACCTTCTACACCCGGTGTCAAACCTTTAATACTGACTTCCGGGTCGAGGCCTTTATATCCAGTCATAGTCAGAAGATTATTTCCGGCCACATAAATACGAAGACGTTTTATGACGTTTTGTTTAGTTAAATTAAAAGTATAGCCTATATTTATATTATCCAGTTTCACATAATCGCCATCTTCCACATAATAGCTTTGCATGGCCGCAGCTCCTCTCACATACGACTTTCCTCCAAAAGGTTTTTCAAGCACGGAGCGTGGCAGATTACCTTCTCCAATGCGCGAAATAGTTTCCCAATGCATTCGCTGACGGTTCAGCACTTGAAAGTCGAATGCGCCACGAAACATGACTGAAACATCGAATCCTTTGTATTCGGCATTCAAGGTCAAACTACCATAAGTCGTGGGGATACCGTTACCTATTACACGTTTGTCGGCATCATTAGCTTCAGTCAACAGTTTAGGATTCCCATCGGCACCGTATACTAACCACAAACCATCATCTGTTAAACCGTAAGTCTGGAAACCATGAAAGTTACCTACCGGTGCACCTTCTTGCACAATGTGCGTATGTGTTTGAATGGGTGAACCTGCATACCCTTCATACCAGTAGTCTTTTTCATAAAAACCGTTGGACAGCGAAAGGATTTTGTTTTTATTGTACGACAATGTACCTGTGATACCGAGACGGAAATCTTTTGTCTGTACGGGAGTACCACTCAACAATATTTCTATACCCCGGTTTCTTATTTTACCTACGTTGGCTATCATACTTGATACCATATAGGGAGGAGTAGGTACTTCGTAAGTGGAAAGCAAATCAGAGGTTTCACGATTATAGATATCGACAGAACCTGACAGTCTATTCTTGAAGAATGCGAAGTCTATACCAAAGTTCAACTCGCTTTTTGTTTCCCATTTCAAATCTGGGTTCGGGTTTTGGTAGGGGGATGCCCCTTGTGTCCATTTCCCGTTAATGTAAGCAAATCCCCCATAATTCAACAGATACATAGAAAGCAAATTGGCAGTCACTTCGTTTCCAGTCACTCCGTATCCGACACGCAATTTCAGGTCATCCAGCCAGTCGGCATCTTCCATGAAGCTTTCCTTGCTGATACGCCAACCAGTCGACACGGCAGGAAACCAACCCCATTTATGGTTATCACCGAATCGCGAAGATCCTTCTCGACGCAGACTAGCCATAAACATATATTTTTCATCATAATTATAAGTCACACGACCAAAAAACGAGATGAGTTTGTGCGTATTCCGGTAACTACCCATGTCAGCTTTATTGTCAGCCATATCATTCATTGAACCAATGTTCCACGGTCCAAACAAATCAGTAGGAAAGTCTTTGGCCCATTGCGATATTCCTTTGGAATCGTCGTACTGGTAGCTGTAGCCCAGCATGCCTCCCATGTTGTGTAAACCAACGGATTTGGTATAGTCACCCACCAATTCCAATGTCTTTTGAGTTGTATTGTCCGCATTATTCCATACGTTACCATTGTCACCATTCACCACGGTAGCCATATGTTTGAAAGTGTTGGCCTTGTTCTCCATCCTGTCAAAGCGTTGCAACGCGCCCATAATGCTGAGATTCAATCCTTCAATGGGCGATAGTATAGCTTTACCGCTCATCATGAGCTGGTTGTAGCCTTCAATATCCATTTCTTCATTAATCATAGCCACTGGATTATAGGGCTTCAAATTTATCTTATATTCCGTATAGTTTCCGTTTTCATCATATATGGGGCGAGTGGGATTTTGAAGTAAGGCATGCAGATAGGTAGCATACCATGCACGTTGTTGGGTGACGTAGCTATCGTTGATATTAAGCTGGAAACGCAACTTATTGTCGAACATATTGTGGTTCACACCCAGTTTGGCTGTAATCGATTCCCGATCGGTCTTACGAATGACACCCTCGCGTCTGCGATAGTCCACCGAAGCTACATAGTTCGATTCGGCATTTCCCCCTTTTAAGGACAAAAAGTGATTCTGACTGACAGCAGTGCGGCTAATGGCATCTACCCAGTTTGTTGTAGTACCTTCATCTTGTATGCCAGGGAACTCCGGATCGTTTTTCAAAGCACGATAGTCATCGGCAGTCAGCATATCTGCATGTTTGGCAAAGGTTTCGAAAGACATGGAGCCGTTGTATTCTAAAGTAGTTTTATTGGCTTTAGGACGATTGGTGGTGATAACAACCACCCCATTGGTTCCTCTTGTACCATAAATGGCCGCAGCAGAACCGTCTTTCAATATATCGATGGACTCGATATCTTCGCTCGAAATAGCAGTAAGACTACCACCGGGGATACCGTCAATAACAATCAGCGGGCTGGTATTACCCGATAGTGAGTTCACGCCACGTATAGTCATTTCCAGTCCAACAACAGGATCACCAGTGGGATTAGACAGTTGCAAACCTGCCACCTTACCTTGTAGTAATTGCTCCGGGCTTTTCACTATACCGGCCAAGAAGTCGTCTTTCTTTACGGAAGTAATAGCACTGGTAACTTCACCCTTCTTCATTGAGCCATAGCCCACTACTACCACTTCATCTAACTGTTCTGCATCAGGAACTAACACAATATTTATTTCCAATTTATTTTCAACTGAAACTTCCTGCGTCTTCATACCTAAATAAGAAAAAACAAGAATTGCTTTTGGATCATTTAAAGTTATTTGATAGCGCCCATCAATATCTGTAGTAGTACCAACAGTTGTACCTTTTACTATTATAGTAGCGCCAATTGCCGGTTCTCCATTTGCATCCAATACCCGTCCTGAGATCTTTTTTCGTTTAGAAAGCAGCTGATTAACTGGTGTTCTCTTTATAATGATCTTTTTACCTTGAATCTCATAATCTATATCCTTTTGTTCTTTCAAGATTTGCTGCACAGCTTCCTCTATAGTAGCATCTTTCAATGATAAAGAAATTCGTTTGGAAGTGTCTATGTCCATTGATGAAAAGACAAATGAATATCCTGAAACTGTTTTCAACTGCTCCATTGCCTCTTTTATTGTTATATTTCTGTTTTTCAGCGATATATCCTGAGGAAAGGCAGATAAATTAAAGCATAACACTAACAAGACTATATATATAGCCTTTTTAAAATATTTCATAAGACTCTTGTTTTTAATTAAATAACTAATTGATTACAACAAGATTATTAAAGAATAGTTATCTTTGCATAATCTTAGATTTAAGTTTGTCTGTTACAGCTTACTTAAGCAACTTAAGAAATGGAGGATGTGGCCGCATCCTCCACTTTTTTTATTATCAACAAACAATCCTTAGCTCAGATCAACCAGAAAGTTTCTTTCTCATGTTACTATTATTTTAAGGTTAAACAAATAAATAATCATCAAGCCATATTATCATCAGTATAATACATATTTCCCATTTTCATATTTATATCTCATCTGATTAGTAGCAGCCATCGTTTTAAGTACATCATCTATATCATGACCTATAATTTTAAAATAGCCATAAAAGCGCTTATTTCTTAGGCTGTCCGCAACTTCTATTTTCACGTCATAATTCCGCATCAATACCTTGGCAATATCTTCCAACAATTCTTCATCAAAAAACAATTCATTTCTAGACCATGCATTAGCATTTCTCACATTTGTTCTGGTTTTCTCCATAATTCCCGTACGCTTGTTCAGTACGACGCGTTCTTCTGGATGCAAAAACAGTTCGGGCATTGTTCTTAATTCATTCTTCAAAGCAACTCTACCTTCTATCAAGTTGACAGTGACCTCTTCATCATCAGGGTAATTCTTAAAATTAAACTTTGTACCAATCACACGTAAACTCAATTCTTTTGTCTCTATTTCAAAAGGCTTCCTTTCATTTTTTGCAACCTCAAAATACCCTTCTCCCTCCAACTTCAAAATTCTATCATCAACTCCAAAGCCCTGCGAATAAATGATACGGCTACCCGCATTCAACCATACAGCTGTACCATCAGGCAAATAAAGTTTGGTCTGAGCGCCCATAGGAGCTTCTACTACTACATCTGCAAAAATCTGTTTTACATTCTCCTTTCCGCCCCAATAACCAGCCAACGGTAACAACAGAACCAATATCACTGCTGCAACTCGATAACATGTCTTCCAAGAAAGTATATGGTTTCGTAGAGATTTCTGAACATACATCGTTTTTGCGACACGCTTTTTAAAACGTATATATGCTTTCCTTTCATCAAAAGGAAGAGACCTTCCTGCAACTTCCGATGAAAACCAAATTTCTAACCGAGCACGTACATATTCATATATTTCTTCAGACTCTTGAATCCGTGAATTCAGTTTATCCAGCAACTCTTCACTTGTATTACCGGAAAAATAAGCCATCAGCAATTCATCGACTTCTTTATATTTTTCTTCTGTATACATAATTTTAATTTGGCTTCACTATATATGACAAAAAAAAGAATATCATGGGTAGTCTAAAAAACTTCTTTTTTCAATTAAAACTCAAAAAAAATAAGATTAGCAGTTTCAAATACTCTCCCATGTTTGTATAAATAAAAGACAAGGCATTCTTAATGTGATATTTAACCGTATTAATGGAAATATCCAATTCTGTAGCAATCTCACTGTATTTTTTTTGCTCAAACCGACTTTTTTTAAATACAGCCTGACATTCTTTTGGCATTTTACCAATGCATTCCAATAATTTAATATCTAACTCACGTTCCAATAATTCTCCCAGCGGATGTTGTTCATCCAGCATCATCCGCTCCAGGAGTCCTTCGGGAAGTGATAACGAAGAAAAACTCACTTCTTCCGCATTTGCACGCATTCTTAACTCATTCAAGCAACGATTCCGCACGGCACGTAGCAAATAAGCGCGTAACGAAACACTGATGTCTATTTCTTTACGGTACTCCCACAAATAGAATATTACATCATCTACTATTTCTTCTGCTAATAAAAAATCACCTAACAACCGATAAGCAAAACGGCACAATAAGGCATAATATTGATTGTAAATATTCTCAAATGCCTTTTCATCACCCAACTTCAACTTATCAATTATGGAACCTTTCATTATTTATCTAATTAATAATTCACTTGGGCAAATCTAATCAAAATATGCGTAAACTATAATATATTTATTAAAATAATCTCATATCTACACATCACGTCTAAAAATTTCAATATTTTTCTATTATAGTCCATTAATTATGAACCGAATAACGAAGTGTATTAACATTTATAAACATAAATACATTTTTCAACAAATTACACAAAATGTATTATATAAATCATCCCTTAATAATAAAGATAATAATGAATTATACTCTAAACAATTAACAGAATTAGCATGTACAATTGTGCCAAATTAAGATTAATTCTACTCTTTGGAATCTGTACATTAAACGGCACAATCAGGAATCTCCGGTAAAAGCCATTGGATATATCATTGGTTTTCAACTGTTCATTCAGATAAAATATCATCTTGGCATAATCCGTCAGCATTGTAACATCTTTATAGAGGTTCTTTGCACTGATAGGTTCCTAGCTAGCTATCCTCTTGAAAAGATCTTCTGAGAATGCATTGAGAGCAACATCGGAACACGTATTCAGTCTTTTTCCCGCCAGATTAGAACGGGTATTGGATCCATGCTCACCACACAGGTTAGACTAAGATTCATGGGAAATGTTTTCCTTGCCCAACAGTGCTTCTATAATGTCTATAAAAACTGACTTCCCATTACATCCCGAACCATAGAAGAATAGTACTTTCTCCAGCTTCAATCCAAACACAAACAACCAACCTACATATTCAGCCAATACATTCTAGGCCTCTTTCTCCGGCATTACCTCATTCAAATACAGGGTAAGGTAGCATTTTTCGTAATCATAAGGCAATACATATCTGAAGTAATCCGCCTAATTGTGTTTACAGAGCATGCCTGACTTCAGATCCAATGTCCCATTTCTGAAATTAATTTTCTCATCCACCTGCTGTATATTAAGCTCTATGACCGTATATGGGAACTGGGAAGACAATCCAATTACGAGCGCTTTCTTACCGCTTACCATATCATCTTCCATTTAAATTCATCTTATTCATACAATCCATAAGATAAAATTTGCACTAGTAACTGATTAACATTTCCATTTATATGTATTACTACATTAGGAACTTCAAATCTAAATGATCCGTACAAAGATGACAGCACTATCCCCAAATCTATTAAGCAGCACAAAAGATTTCCTGCATTGTACAAAAATACATTTTTATGAAAATAATTGTTTTTAAACATCACAATCTCTATCTTTGTAATTGGAAGGTGTTCCACTTTTTTGTTCCCTTTTTAAAGATAACTATTTGATAATCAATGATATTTTCGACACTGATAGTATCGAGGTGATGAGTTCGAGTCTCATACGCTCCACTGACAACCACTGACTATCAAATAGTTAGTAGTTTTCTTGCTTTAAGCCACATGGAATAGACACTCCTATTTTAATCCAATTTTACCCATAGGAAGTTAACTAAAGTAATTTCTTTGTTCATCAATTTCTATTCTAAAAACACTTTATTCATCACATCTTTATAAAATTCCTAGTTAGCTTTATCCAACAAAGCATCCTTATCCAACGCAACCTTATCTTTCACAAATTCTGGGATATTAAATGAATACATAAAATTTTTATAAAACGAAGGATCCTCTTGTGGAATCGGAAAAGCTTTACTACAATTACCATTATTATCAATATGGAATAGATATGGGCTAGTATATAAGCCATCCATCCTACGACTACTTACCACCATCCACTTACTATTACTACTCCACGAATGATAACTCTCCACGTCATCACTATTAGCCTCAACCATCCGGCGCCTCCTCCCCGACTTTAAATCAATTATGTATAAATCTGCTTCTTTATGCCAAATAGAAAAATAGCCATAATCAGATAATGTATATACCAAAAATCTTCCGTCTGACGATACCCTAGGAAAGGAAACGCTTCCATTCTCCAGACGACTGTTATACAAAGTATCCACCTTGTTTCCAAACTTTCCATTTTCGGCATCAAAAGCAATAGAACACAAACTGAACTTAACAGACTTATAATCATATGGCATCGTTACAGAATCTGCAGAGCAGAAATATAAAGTTTTCCCATCAGGAGAAAAAGAAGGGAGATTCTCAAAAACCGCTGGAGAAGCTATCAAAGAATCAGTAAGCACCTTATTTTTTTTAATATCATATACTGATATATCAGCAGATAGATCATACACTTCTATACGATTATCATCATTTGTATGAAACGCCTGCTTAATATCATTTGATGAATAAGCGATAAAATTTCCAGACGGATGCCATGAAGGATATACAAAAGAATTGATCACAGATCCTTTCTCTGGAGATATTTTATCGATTTTACCATTCACAGACAGATAAGTACCTCCCAATTTTGCTCTCATATGCAAAGACATCATATCTGGATTCTGACCATTAAACGAATGACAATTCATACAATTATAGCTCGTCTGCTCATTAGTCAATATTGCCTCCTCATGAAATGTAGTAAGATCACGCTGATATATTCCCATCTTGTTCCAAAGTTCATAGCCTGGATTAATCAGACGGTAAACCAACCATCGATCAATTTCATCATCTGATACATACCATGTAAAAGGCCTATAGGCATTCCATATACCCTCTTCCTTTGTATAAATCTTAACAGATAAAGAGTTTCCAACTGAACAAGCAAGCAAATCTTTCCAACCTTTTTCTGGAAACATGAAACTACCGTCTTTGGCTTTAACAATCATTTTCTCATCGTTACACGAAATAACTGCCACTGCATCATCTGCCGGATTTAACAACTCGAATCTCAACGGAGCAATATTAACCGGTATAGTCAGCTGAGTATAATCCGGGAAAATAGGTGGCATTGAATGGATTTCATCATCTGGAATCGGTTCTTTTACAGTACATGACGCCATGAGACTCAGCAAACATAACCCTAAAATACGTGTACATATATTCATAAATCACATTATTGTTATCTGTTGAACATAAAGTAATACCAATAAGAATCTGCGTATTTAGCCCTAAGAGAATAAGCAGGATTACCACCTCTCCGACGCACATCAATAATATCCTTACGGAAAGCTTTGAAACGATTTATCACGTCATCAGTCACTCCATATTCTTTCCATTTATCTTGTTCCTTTTCATGCATAATGATAAATGCTTCCTGAAAATGCAGAGGCATATCTTTTCCTGTTTCCTCATAAATCTTTACCAGATCGGAAAATGCCATAAGATTCTTTGATATAAGACATAATGCACCATAATAATGTAATGCCGGATCATACTCCGGATATGACTTAACTATTTGAATAATATGTTCGATCTGCGTAGTTGTAGTCAGCAAATCTACACCATTTACACATTTACGTTTATCCATAAGCTCTTGTTCTACATCCATAAGCTTCGGATTCTCTATCAAATTCCGATAATAAGACGCAGCTTTACTATACGAATAGGTATTTTCTAGAATCTGGATATATTTCAATGCTACTTCATTATGTCCGAATATGATATTCGTCTGAACAAGACGAAGCAACAATCTTGGATTCATACCTCTTTCTGTCGAAACCAGTCCTTCAAAAGCCATTTCTTGTGCAAGTGCTATATTACCCATACGATAATACACATCGCTTAAAAGCATTGAAGAGGTAACAGACTGATCCCAAGGTATGATAAGCCCTTCAATACCGGGCTGACTATATCTAAAAAGGAAATTCCCCATCATACCAAGTTCTGACAGTGCCAGATTCTGATAACAAGCATGCATAAAATTTTGCTGGGAACGCAATCCGTCTAATTCAAGTAACTTTTTCCACTGTTTTGTACGTGAATAGTAGTCCAATTGCTTCGCTACATATATTTTTTCATTATTATATTTTTCTGTACCAGCATGGAGAATTGCTGCAGCAATCAGTATCTGAATGATAAAAAAAACATATTTCATCCTTTTAGAAAAACTCCTATAATAAGTTACAAGCAACGATGCCAAAAGTACATTCAACAAAAAAGCGATAGCTGCATAATAATGTAAAGCATGTGATGATGCTCGAGAATGAAAATATGCATCAAAAGTAAAAGCAAATCTTGCCTGTGATATCACATCCATACTACACAAAATATATGGAGTAACACAACTCCAAGGTATGAGTATAAACGAAAACCATTTGTATTTTCCCTTGGTTGCTGTTATTTCGTATATCACACTGGCAATAACGGCGATGAATACCATCGGGCCAGTTATAAAATATCCAACAACTGCAGCAACAGCCATATACACCCATCTTGCAACAAAGGAAGATAAACGAACGTAAATATTAAAAAGAAGTATAGAAAAGACTGTTCCCAAAGTTCCCTCCCAATGATACATAAAATCTACCTGCATCCACAACAATGCTATTCCGGGAAACAGATATAATAAAGGAACTGTTTTTCTACCACAGATATGCTCCCATATATCACAATTTTGCCACGATACAAAGCAAAACAGTAAAGATGAAATCAAAGCTCCGCAAAGAGGATGGATAAAAAACTGAGTCAGAAAAGAAGTAAAATATGAAATCAATCCCCCTACCCTAAAAATTCGTTCAAATGCATATTCCTTGTTAAAAACAAATATATCCATTTGCTCTACATAAGGATAATTATATGCAAAAAAGTTATAACAGTAACATGAAATAAGGCAAAAACAGAATAACCATGCTACAATACCTCGAAAATTACTTCTAACAATACTCATTGTTTTAATCCCATTCAAAGATTACACTTTTTATACCAGCATAAATATACTATTTCCAACACAGATAACTTCATTTCACAAAAAATATCCAAATACACAAAGAACCGTTTGGACATCCATGACTTTACTCAAAAAATACTAACCGCCGTTTTGGTAGTCAACAACTCCAGCGCCTTCATTCCCATTACAGAATTTCCTTTCTTATTCAAACGAGGACTCCATACAGCTACTGCATATTGTCGGGGGCAAATAGCCGCAATACCACCTCCAACTCCACTCTTACCTGGCAAACCTACTAAATATGAAAATTCTCCTGCCTCATCATAAAAACCACATGTCTGCATAATGGCATTAATGCGTTTCACTTGTGAAGTTGTAAGATGAACATTGCCAAACTCAAAAGGGCGTGTATGATCTGCAAAAGGAAGAAATGCACGAGATAATTCACGACATGACATTTCCAGTGAACATTGCCTGAAATAAAAACGAAGAACCCTCTCCACATCATTCTCTATGTTACCGTAATACTTCAACATGTTTACAATTGCAGCATTCAAATACCCGTTATCACGTTCGGAAGCAGCCATACTTTCATTGTATTGGATTGTAGTATTACCACACAACCGACGTACAAAATCAAGATATTCACGTTCGGGATACTCAAGTACGGACAATAATATATCGGTCACAACCAATGCTCCGGCATTGATAAGCGGATTACGCGGAATGCCATGCTCCAACTCCAGCTGAAAAATAGAATTAAAAGCATTACCCGATGGCTCCACACCAATACGTTTCCAAAGAGTATTACCCAAATAAGAGAAACCTACTGCCAAAGAAAACACCTTGGATATACTTTGAATAGAAAACCGTTCATCACAATCACCCAATGCATAGTCTTCTCCCTCAATGGTATGCAAACAAATACCATAACTGTCAGGATTTACTTTTAATAAATCGGGGATATAACTGGCCGGTTCACCTTTACCTGCATAAGGCTGTATCTCTAAACTGATATCCTGAAGAATTGACCGATAATCCATATATCAAACCAAACTAATATACACAAAAATTAATATCAACTCAATAAAGTAGATGTTTACACTTCCAAAGTCCATAGTTAGCGCGCTAAAGTCCATGGTTAGCAGAACAAAGAGGGATTTAAGAACAATACTTATTTTTTAAAAACGTACCTGTACTTGCGTCTGAATCAAATTGGAATTTTCTCCATGCTGCGGATTACAATACGTATATTGCAATTGTAAACGACATTTAGGATAAAACCACCATTGTACACCTGCCACATAGTTGGTCTGGCTGTCTTCCAATTGTTTGTTGCGATTAAAATAATCATAGGAAGCTATCACATCAAAACGTGGCAGCACATGAGCCGATGCAGTAAAATAGTAACCGTCACTACATACTTTACCGTCTTTACCATGCAGATACTCGGTACGTATATCTATCTGACGAAGTTTCATTTGCGCTCCTGCCGACCAACGGTTACGTTCATAATTATCCCCAACCTGAATCTCTGGATTTATATCCGAAAGCGCCACCGCACATCCTTTTCCTTTTATAAACGAACCGCCAACCGAAAGCCAGCCCGTAGGATGGAACATGAGACTCCCAACAATATCCTTCTGATTATTGCCATCTTTTTTATTAATGCCTTGCCCGTTCATCAATGCCAATTTGTAACTTAGAAAACTGTTGAATACGTTTCCATATATCATCAACCCCAAATCACGTCCACCATTCGAACCGAATAGAGGGTCGCTACTATCGTTTCCGACCATATAATTAACAGCCTGCGAATACGTACTAATCAACTCAACGACACTGGGCGACAACGGGTTTTCAATGGAGAAAGCCGTCTTAAACTCGCCGATACGTGCAGTTAAGCCAGGCAAAAACTGATATTCAGTATACGCTTCCAATATTCTGGCTGTATTGGCAAAACTGTACATGAAGTAGCACGACCATCGGTCTGTAATTTTACCACGCGCCATTAAAATAGCCCGCTTTATCTCAAACGTATTTGTTTTACCACCAACTGCATCGTTGTAAGAGTATCCCAACTGTGCATATCCTTCAAGTGTAATACGCTCTTTCAGCGTATTGACCACATTATCCACTCTCACTCCCTGCTTTTCCTGTGCATACACACATTCCAACGAAGATACAGCAAACAGCAAGGCAAAAAGTATATTTTTCATAGAATCAAAAAAGGAATATAAATAAAGGCAACCCGCCTATAATACGGATTGCCTTTGCCAATAAAAAATTTCTTATTATTCGTTGATAGCTGCAATACCCGGAAGAATTTTTCCTTCGATAGCTTCGAGCAATGCACCGCCACCAGTAGAAACATAAGATACGCCGTTTGCCAGACCAAATTTGTTGACACATGCAACAGAGTCACCACCACCTACGAGTGAGAATGCACCGTTCTTAGTAGCCTCTACAATAGCCTCACCAATGGCACGTGAGCCATGAGTAAAGTTATCAAACTCAAATACACCTGCAGGACCATTCCACAAAATAGTCTTTGAGCCTTTGATTACATCTGCAAACAATTTTTCAGTCTCAGGACCTATATCCAGACCTTCCCAACCATCAGGTATTTCATTTACCTTGCAGAACTTGCTGTTAGCATCATTTGAGAAAGAATCAGCAATCTTGGCATCAACAGCCAATACCAGGTTTACACCTTTGTCTTTAGCCTTCTTCAACAAATCGAGAGCTAAATCAAGTTTGTCATCCTCACAGATAGAGATACCAATCTGACCACCCAATGCCTTGGTAAATGTATAAGTCATACCACCGGCAATGATCAGGTTATCAACCTTATTCAGCAGGTTTTCAATGATTTCAATCTTGGAAGAAACCTTTGATCCACCCATAATGGCTGTAAACGGACGGTGAATATCATTCAACACTTTATCTACTGCCTTCACTTCTTTCTCCATCAGATAACCGAACATCTTGTTATCCTTATCGAAATATTTTGCAATCAAAGCCGTAGAAGCATGTGCACGGTGAGCTGTACCGAAAGCGTCATTTACATAGCAATCAGCATAAGAAGCCAACTTCTTGGTAAATTCCTTCTGGCTCTCCTTTACCTGAGCCTTGGCTGCCTTCTTTTCTTCATCGCTGGCATCTTCAGCCAAGCCACGGGGTTTGCCTTCTTCTTCAGCATAGAAGCGCAGGTTTTCAAGCAGCAATACCTCACCCGGTTTCAAAGCAGCAGATTTAGCGGCAGCTTCTTCGCCCATGCAGTCATTGGCAAACTGAACCTCAACACCCAGCAGTTCTGACAGATGCTTTATAATGTGCTTCAAAGAAAACTTATCAGCTACACCTTTCGGACGTCCCAGATGGGAACCGATAATTATACTACCGCCATCGGCCAAGATTTTCTTCAAAGTAGGAAGAGCGGCACGCATACGGGTGTCATCTGTAATGTTGAAGTTCTCGTCCAAAGGTACATTGAAATCTACACGGACGAATGCCTTTTTTCCGGCAAAGTTAAATTGATCAATTGTCATAACTCTAATTATTTTAAGTGTTACTTGATTTTACCATTCACAAGCGCAAAGGTAACATTTATTTCTCTTTTTTCGGCAATGAATTACCCATTTATTCTTTTTCAGTCCCTTCCTCTTTACTTACTTTATATTTTTGACAGTAGTATTTGCACCACAATTGCAAGCCACAACGCTCGCAATGAGGTGTACGAGCCTGACAAACGTACCGCCCATGTAAAATAAGCCAATGATGCGCAATAGGAATATCGGTTTCTGATATATATTTTACCAGTTCTTTCTCCACACTAAAAGGCGTTGAACATTTTTCTGAGACCAAACCCAGCCGATGGCTCACACGGAACACATGCGTATCCACTGCCATCGCAGCTTTGTTATAGGCCACCGATTGCACCACATTGGCCGTCTTACGCCCCACACCGGGCAATTTTACCAAATCTTCCAGTGTGTCGGGAACTACTCCATTGAAATCGCGTACCAACATCTGTGCCATTCCAACCAGATGTTTAGCCTTATTATTAGGATACGACACACTGCGCACATATTCGAACATGACCTCGGGAGTAGTGGCCGCCATCGCCTCAGGAGTAGGAAAATCTCGGAAGATAGCCGGTGTTACCAAGTTTACGCGTTTGTCCGTACACTGGGCCGAGAGAATAACAGCCACAATCAACTGAAACGGATTATCATAATGCAATTCCGTCTCAGCCACAGGAACATTCTCCTTAAACCAGGTTATAATCTTTTCATATCGTTCTTTTTTTCTCATCGCAATTTGTTCTTATGATAGTGTGGAGACACTTTCAGTTTAAAATAAAGGATAGAAACTACCGTAAGACACGCTCCTACAAAATAGGCCATATCAAACGATGTCACCTGTGCTATATATCCTCCGGAAACCAGTCCGATTCCCAGACCGACATCCCATGACGTAAGATAGGTGGAAGTAGCCGTACCTCGCTGACTATTGGGGGCCAGATTTACAAATAGCGTATTAAAAGCAGGAAACATCGTACCGAATCCTACTCCCAGCAACAAGGCAACCATAAAAAACAAGACATTTGTCAGCTCGGGAACCATGTGCATCATCGTACCGCATGCCGACAAAATGAAAAAGCACACCGATACCAGATACAACCCCAGCATAATGACTTGTGTAATACGCCCTTTATCAACCTGCTTCCCCGAAAACATACGTGATACAGCCATCCCGATTGCCATAAATGTAAAAAACAGCCCCGAACTCAAGCTGATGCCAATCTCTTTGGCATACATGGCAACATAAGTACTAGTCATTCCATAAGGGATGGAAAGCAACAACAAAGTGATACCGGCCGGAATACCTTTCAGTAACACAAAACGATCCAGTGAAATCGGTTCACGCTTAACAGGCTGCTTTACTGGTGCCTTTACCAGGCAGGCGGCAATAAAGCCTACGGTACCCGACAACAACGAGCAGGCAAATATAGTCTGAAAAGAACAGGTCTCGTGCATGAACAAGCCAATCATCGGCCCAAAGCTCATAGCCGTATTGTTCATCAAACCATAATACCCTACGGCTTCTCCACGACGCGATGAAGGAGTGATATCAATTACAATCGTATTACCTGCCACTGTAACCATACCAAATGCCAGTCCGTGCAATACCCTGAACATGACAAATAATGACAAAACGCCTGCCAGCATATACCCGGCAAAGATGGATACAAAAACAAAATAGGCAACCAAATAAAGAGGTTTACGAGCCAATGTATCAAGCAGATAACCCGAGAATGGACGTATACAAAGAGAGGCTATCGTATAGCACGATAAGATAACACCGATTGCAGCACTTCCCGTATGAAAGATCTCCGTCAGGTAAAAAGGCAGAATGGGAAGTATCAGGTAAAAGGCAAAATAGAGTAAGAAGTTTGCCGCCAGAATAAGACAATAACTGGAAGTTACAAGCCTGTCCTTAACCATACGCTTTCTATTAAGAACGCAGATTAATGCCTATTGCCACGCCCCAAATCCGGTTTGTGTAAATTCGCACTAATCTGCGTCCACTTACAAAAGAAAAGAGATGAAAAATATCAATAAGCCGCCTCAAACTCTTTGAGGAAGCGTGTATCGTTCTCAGAGAACAGACGCAAATCGTTAACACGATATTTCAGGTTCGTAATGCGCTCGATACCCATGCCCAAAGCATAACCGCTATATATTTTACTATCAATGCCGTTAAGTTCCAGTACATTGGGATCTACCATACCACATCCCAGGATTTCAACCCATCCCGTATGTTTGCAGAAAGGACATCCCTTACCGCCACAAATATTACAACTGATATCCATTTCAGCACTTGGCTCGGTGAACGGGAAATAAGAAGGACGAAGACGGATTTGCGTGTCTTCCCCAAACATTTCCTTGGCAAACAACAGCAATACCTGTTTCAAATCGGTAAACGATACGTTCTTATCGATGTAAAGAGCCTCAACCTGATGGAAAAATGCATGCGCACGATAACTGATAGCCTCATTACGGTACACACGTCCCGGACAAATGATGCGGATGGGTGGTTGGGTATTTTCCATCACACGACTCTGTACGGAAGAAGTATGGGTACGCAGCACAATGTTATGTGAAACGTCTTCGTTACCCGCTTCAATAAAGAAAGTATCCTGCATGTCGCGTGCCGGATGGTCGGCTGCAAAATTCAACGCCGAAAACACATGCCAGTCATCTTCCACTTCAGGACCTTCGGCAATGCTGAAACCCAAACGGGCAAAAATGTCAATTATCTCATTACGCACGATACTTAAAGGATGGCGGGTACCCAATTCAATGGGATAGGCCGAACGGGTGAGATCCAAGTCATCACATCCGTTATCCTGGCTTTCAAACTGTTCTTTCAAAGCACTTATCTTTTCTTGTGCCTTGTTCTTCAGTTCGTTCAACTTCATTCCCACTTCTTTCTTCTGTTCTGCCGGCACATTGCGAAAATCGGCCATCAGTTCATTAATGGCACCTTTTTTACTCAGGTACTTGATACGCAATGCTTCCAGTTCTTCGGCATTAGAAGCCTGCAAAGCCTCTACTTCTTTCAGAAGCTGTTCAATTTTAGCTATCATATCTTTGTGTACTTATATTTATCATCGATTAAAATCGGTACAAAGATACAATTTTATAAATACTTGTCCACAATTAATTAAGATTTTATCTAAGAAGAAAACTGTGTACCTCAGTCTTTACTCATACAAAATAAAGACATACCACTACACATTTGGACGAAACAGGTCGGAAGCAAATTTGCAACAGGTTAGAAGCGTGCTCGTAACCTGTCAGAAGCATGCTTCCAACAGGTTGCAAACAACCCCGTTTCCATAGCTTTAAAGAAGCCTATAGGAACGGGGCTTTGAAGCGTATTTATATAGTATCGATTATCGAGACGAATACAACTTTAACCGGGCTGTTTTCAAACCTTTGGCACGAGCCTCAAACACGATCTCTCCACTTTCTTCAGAAGTTTGAACAATAGCCGTCAGCTGTCCGCTAAATACCGGCATTTTCGGCAGATGGAACAAATCCAGCGAAGTAGGATCTCCATTGGCCGCGGCTTTGTAATGCCCAGCCCCTTTAACAGAGAAAATTACCATCCGGTCGTCTGCGGGACAAAGGTTTCCATCTTTATCCACAACACGGACGGTTATATAAGCCAAGTCTTTACCATTGGCTTGTAATTGTACACGATCAGCTACTAATTCCAGATGATGGGGTTTACCTGCCGTACGTACCACTTTTTCACCGGCTTCCGCGCCATTTTCATCATAAGCCACAACTTTCAGTTCACCCGGTTCATAAGGTACATCCATCCACATCAGGCGATAACGGCGTTGCAATGCCAATGAATCTTTTCCTGCCAAAGCCCGGCTTTCTTCGGCTGACAACTTGTATTGCCGGCCGTAACTCTTGCCGTTTACAAACAGTTCGGCACTGGGATAACTGGTATAGACAAAAACAGGAGTATTCTTGCCTTCACGTCCCGGCCAAGTCCAATGGGGCAAGACGTGCAAGGTATTTGCCTTCTTGTTCCAAATGCTACGGTACAAATAATAACGGTCTTTGGGCAAACTGGCCAAGTCGATAATACCAAATACAGAACTATGGCTGGGCCATGCATCGGTATCATAAGGAGAAGGTTCGCCCAGATAATCAAAACCGGTCCACACAAACTGTCCGAGTGTCCAGTTGTAATCATCGGCCAAGGCGAAGTCTTCATCGGGTAAATTAGACCAAGAGCAACATTCTACATCATATCCTGACGACTGATGGTCATCGTACATAGCCCCTTTCCGTTTCTCCACTGGAAACTTATATACTCCACGCGAGCTCACGGTAGAAGCTGTTTCTGAACCCAGTACTATATTCTGAGGCAAATTGGCATAAGCTTCCGCATAGCGATGGGCGCGATAATTCAGCCCTGGTACATCCAGCATAGCGGCAAAACCGTTCTGTAATACACAACTCACCTGATCCATTCCACATGTAACCGGACGTGTAGGGTCTTCACGATGGCAGATATCTTGTAAGAAAGAAGCGACTTTGTAACCTTCGGGACTGCATTGAGTAGGTACCTCGTTACCCACACTCCACATCACAACACTGGCATTGTTACGATAGTGATGCAACATGTTCACCATATCACGTTCGGCCCATTCATTGAAATAACGATGATAACCGTTTTCACATTTGGCAATATCCCATTCGTCAAAGGGCTCAATCATCATCATAAAGCCCATTTCGTCACAAAGTTCCACCAGTTCAGGAGCAGGCATGTTATGCGAGGTACGAATGGCATCACACCCCATATCTTTAAGTAATGTAAGCTGGCGGCGTAATGCGGCTACGTTTACAGCAGCTCCCAAAGGCCCTAAGTCATGATGGTTGCATACTCCCTGAAATTTACGATGCTTGCCATTCAGATAAAAACCTTTGTCTGCTACAATTTCAATACTCCGTATACCAAAACGGGTCGTATATTCGTCCACCTGACGCCCATCCACATAGATACGCGAAATGGCTTTGTACAAAGCAGGCGATTCTGGAGACCACAACAAGGGACTTTCCACGACAAAATTCTGTTCAAAAGGCAATCCATGATTTATCTTACGTACATCGTCCTTACGGGCAACCACCGCTCCGTCGGGCGAGAGGATTTCAGTCACCACGCGGATATGCTTATCGCCTGCATTGTCTATCGTGGTGAGCAAACGCACGGAAGCATAATCTTCACCAACATGCGGAGTCGTTAAATAAGTACCCCATACAGGTACATGCACCTGCTCTGTTACCACCAGCCGCACATTACGATACAGCCCGGCTCCTGGATACCACCTAGACGACTGAGGCTTGTTTTCCAAACGTACAGCCAATACATTATCCTTTCCATCACTGTTCAGTAATCCGGTAACATCGCAATGGAAAGAATTATACCCAAAAGGCCAAAAACAAGCTTCACGACCATTGACATACACGCGCGCCTCACTCATGGCACCATCAAAAATCAAGGTAATCTGTTTTCCTGCTGGTGCATCAAAGCGCGTACGATACCATCCTGTTCCCACATATGGCAAACCGCCTGTACGCCCCGTTTTCAATGTAGCTGTCTGCTCAAAATTCTGTGTTACGGCTACAGTCTGTAAATCGTTCTTCACGTCAAAAGGCCCATAAATAGCCCAATCATGCGGAACCGTCACTGTTTCCCAATTATGATCATCATAATCCGACTGCACCGCTTCCGGATAATCGCCTTTGGCAAATTTCCAGCCTTTTTCCAAAAGGATCTCCGTACGCTGCGCCTGTACTACATTGAGGGTTAACCACACCAGTACCCACGTAAATATTCCTTTTTTCATAATCTTATATATTATCATTGTTTAAAAGCATCCAAAGCCTCTGTTGGTTTTCCTGAATTATCAAAAGCTCCTTTAGTGTACCCCTTCCAGCCACCATATGACTCAGGTTCCCAATAAAAAATCCCCAAACAACGGTATATCGTTTTGGAGTGTTTCAACAATTTTACCAAAAAATCCTTACATACTTCAGCTTCATCCCAACTCATACCGACTTCACATATCATCACATCCTTATCATAACGCGCTACCATATCTGCCATATTTTTAATACACGCGTTTGTCATTTTATCCCATGTATCTATTTCCGGATAAAGCGACATACCTATCACATCGTATTCTGCATTGTTTTTTTTCAACATATCGAATATCCAACGATACAAATCATTGTTATCCCCCTCTTGCAAGTGCACAATTACTTTCGCCTTCGGAAACACTTGTTTCACAGCTCTACAACCCGTGGTTACGAACATGGCAAAGTTAGCTTCATTTTTCGCATATACCACCCCATTTTCCTTTTCCACATTATAGGTGGCCCCACTCAATGACACATTACTATCCCACAACATACCCGGTCCGACTTCATTACCAACCTGAACCCATTCAGGCATAATGCCATTCTCTTTCAGGGCTTCCAACACATCCTTGGTATGTAAAGCAATAGCCGATGTCAACTGTTCAAGAGATAAGCCCTTCCAAGCCTCCGGTTTATACTGATTAGCAGGATCAGCCCAGACATCGCTGTAATGAAAATCAAGCATAAGACGCATACCCAAATCGTGTGCACGCTTGGCTTTTGCCAACACATCTTCCTTGTTACACCAGCCATCAACAGGATTCACCCATACCCGTAACCGAATGGCATCCAATCCCAAACTCTTCAGTAATGCCATACATTCCATCGGAACTCCATCGGCATTATAAAACTTTAAACCAGCAGACTCCATCTCAGTCAGCCAACTGACATCAGCCCCTTTGGCAAACACTTGTTTGTCATTGTTCATTCCTTGAGGCGAATCTGGCATTTTTTCTTCGCCACAACAAGCGGTAGCAGACATTCCCAAAATGACAGCTAACAAAATACATTTCAAATACAAACAGGCAGTAACGGTTATCAATCGATGAAAAGCGATAAAAAGAGGAAAAATTTTATTCATGTTTTTATTTTCGATTATAAGGTCTGGGCAAAGATAAAATTAAAATATGCATCTTCAAGTATTTAATGCAAATAAAAGATGCGCCTTCCAAATTTTGGAAGACGCATCTTTTATTATCACTCGCAAATCGAGCCAAATTACTTTATCCCAAGAAAGAGATCAGCACACCGGCAGCTACGGCCGAACCGATAACACCGGAAATATTGCTGGACATACAGTAATTCAACACATGGTTTTTAGGATCATACTTCGTTGCAATCTCATTGCACACACGACTTGCCATAGGCACAGCACTCAGACCGGTAGCACCGATAAGCGGATTGATTTTCTTCTTAGAGAAGCAGTTTACCAGCTTTACAAACAGGATACCGCCTGAGATGGAGAGAGCAAACGCCAGGAAACCGCCAATTACGATACCGATGGTTGTCCAGTTCAAGAATGCCTCACTGGTCATGGTAGCTCCTACACTCAGTCCCAAGAATATTGTAGCAGCATTCATAATGCTGTTGGCAGCCGCATCAAACAGACGGCTGGTATCACTACCGATTTCCTTCAACAAATTACCGAACATCAGCATACCGATAAGAGGAACTGCAGTAGGTACAAACAAAGCCACTACGGTAGTAACTGCTATCGGGAAGATAATTTTCAGCACACGCATGTTTTTGAACTCTGTCTTCGACGGATACAGTTTCTCCTGCTCTTTCATGTTGATGAGCAGTTCCTTCTTGCTACAAAGCAGTTTCACTACCAATGGAATAATAACTGGAACAAGTGCCATGTACGAATAGGCCGCAATGGCAATAGGTCCCAACAAATGAGGTGCCAGCTTGATGGTAGTAAAGATAGCCGTAGGACCATCGGCACCACCGATAATACCCAGTGCTCCGGCTTCTTGCGGAGTGAACCCGAACATTACGGCACAAAGCAGTACGGCAAAGATACCCAACTGCGCAGCCGCCCCAAATATAGAAAGACGCAAATTACGCAACATCGGGCCAAAATCGGTCATCGCACCCACACCCATAAAGATAACGGGAGGCAGGAAACCGGTCTTAATCAACATATAATAGATGAAGTTCATCAGTCCCAATTCATGAGCTATTTCATGAAGAGGCATCTCCCAGATGTTCTTCATCACCCCGTTCACCATCACCATGCCATTCTCGTCTGCCTGAATGACGCCCATCTCCCCGCCAGGGAAGTTGGCTATCAGCACACCGAAAGCAATGGGAACCAGTAGCAATGGTTCATAATGCTTCTTGATGCCCAGGTAAAGCAAGATAAAGGCAATGGCATACATCACGAGGAATGACGGATCGGCAATGATGCTGCTGAACGCCGTCATGTCATAAAGTTTTCCAAATATATCTTCCATTATCCAATCTTCATTAATACATCATCTTCTGAAACCGAATCACCGGAGTTAACACAGATGGCCACGATGGTGCCATCCATATCCGAGCGGATAGCATTATACGTCTTCATCGCCTCAATATAACCCAGTAAATCGCCTTTGCTTACCTTGTCACCCACTTTACGGGGAGTTTCCTGCGTATTCTTCGTAAGGAAGAACTTACCTTCAAGCGGGGCAGTAACATCCGTACCTTCGCCAGCAGGAAGCGCTACTTTTTCAGTAGCCGAAGCAGGCAGGTCGATGTCGCCGTAAGCTACCGTCACACGATAAGCCTGTCCGTCCACCTGAACGGTAAGAGTCTTAGGTTTGGCATCGTCCAACGGAGACTTGTCGCGTTCGGCACGGCGTTTTTCCACATCATCCAAGAAGTCCTGCTTAGCCTTACCGCTCTTGTATGCCTCGTATTGTGCGGGGTGCATGGCATATTCAAAGAGTTCTTCGTCGTCCTCGCCCAATTCCCACTTGTTCTCCTTCATCATCTTGCGATACTTGTCAAGACAGTCGGGATAGTTATCCTGCGGGTTGCCGGTGAAGAATTTGCGACCTTCGCGTTCAGCCTTCTCCACAATTTCAGGAGCCAGTTCACCAGGCAGCTTACCGGCTTTACCAAGAATCATATCCCAAATATCGTCGGCAATCATACCCCAACGTTCCTTGCCCTTTTCCATGGCAATGACGTTCATCATGGCCAGGTTCTTGACGTATTGGCTGAACGGAGTTACCAAAGGAGGATAGCCCACACGCGGCCATACATAAGCCACTTCGTTGAAAAGCTTAATGAGCAGTTCGTCCTGCTTCATGAAAGGCAGGTTGCGTTTGGCTTTGTACTTATTGATGCTTTCGAGATTAGTCTCCAAATCGGCCATCAGCGAACCCATCATACCGCCTGGCAGACCGGGTCCGATGAGCAGGGAGTTCATCAGACGGTTACGCGGCGAAATGTAAAGTCCCAAGAAGTCATCCATGAATTCCTGAATAAGGGCACGCACCTTCATATAAGCTTCCATGTTCACCTCTGGAACTTTGAATCCAGCATCCTTCAGCATAGCCTGTACACTCAATAGGTCGGCATGGCCTGTACCCCATGACAAGGGTTCCATGCCTACGTCGATATAGTCGCAACCGGCTTCGCATACTTCGAGGATGCTTGCCATATTGAATCCGGGACCTGCATGACTGTGATACTGAACGGGGATTTCGGGATGTGCCGCCTTGATATTTGCTACGATCTTACCTAACGATACGGGACGACCGATACCTGCCATGTCTTTGATACAGATGGAGTCTGCACCCATGTTCTCAACGTCTTTTGCCATCTTTGTCCAGTAATCCAGGGTG
>ERZ779669.156-NODE-156-length-43587-cov-13.372485_pt1 | contig 43587 bp, 39 predicted proteins | sample MGYA00511372_ERZ779669 | MGnify/ENA primary metagenome ERZ779669 (study PRJEB29588, sample SAMEA1967891) | human gut metagenome | biome: human gut; feature: human-associated habitat; material: faeces | place: Denmark | collected 2008/2010 ... | reverse complement strand
TTTAATTTTATAATTAATTGATTCACAATCATAAAGGTACTAAAAATTATTGAGACTACCAACTTTTACAAAGACTTTCTTATCCCGAACTCAGGTTATTAGCAAGGATATGGGAAAGAGTTGGAAAACTCATCGTATAGACACAGAAATGTTTGATTATCATGGAACATTTATTTCTATGTTTGTATTGGGTGATTACATTGTAGAATTTAAATAACTAAAGGAAATATGAAAATTAAAAGCATTGCTCGATTTATAAAATACCAATTGTATTGGAAAAAGCATCCCGTAGAATATGCAAAAATGATTGGCGTTAACATTCTGGGGGGGGTAAAAATATATGGTAAAGTAGAATGGAGTACAGAACCATGGCTTATAACCATAGGTGATAATGTACACATAACAAATGGTGCTAGGTTTATTACCCACGATGGTGGAACATTAATCTTTAGGAAAGATGTTCCAGACTTGGAGATAACTAAGCCTATTACAATAGGAAATGATGTGTATTTTGGCAACAACGTAATGGTTATGCCTGGCTGTAAGATAGGTAATAAAGTTGTAATTGGAGCAGGTGCCGTTGTCACCAAAGACATTCCCGATAATTCGGTTGCTGTTGGAGTTCCAGCAAGAGTAATTAAGACAGCAGACGAATATTTTGAGAAACTAAAGAGAGAATCGTTGCATTTAGGGCATCTCAAAGGACAAGAAAAGGATTTGGCACTTAAAAAACATTTCAATTACAAAGGTAATTCCAAAGGTATATATTATTAGAATTATTAGTCTATATGTACAAAATACTGTATGTAGGAAAATTTATACCCAATGAAGGGGCTGCAGGTATACATGTATACAATATTGCCAAATGTTTGGAAGAACAAGGCGTGGAAATTGTATATGTGGCTTATAGCAAAAATAGTTTTAAGAAAAACAGAATATATGATATTCGTAAGCCTATGGGCGTTATTGGTAGTTTGAAGAATGTGTATGACATCATAACAGGATGCTATGAATTTGATGTTTTCAAAAATGCTATTGAAAAAGAACATCCTAACGCAGTCATTCTATATAATACTTCAAATGCCATTACAAAAAAAGCCATTAATTATTGTAGACAAAAAAATATAAGAATAATAGTAGAAAACACAGAGTGGTATACTGTCACATCCATAACATCAGGATTGGCAGGACATCTATTAACAAAATCTGTGGATAAACGTATTCGAAAAACGGATAATACTGCAGATGGAGTTATTGTTATTAGTAAATATTTGGAGAATCATTACAAAAGGCAAAATGTTCCCACTTTTAATCTACCTCCTTTATTTTCGTTAGAAAAAGAGAGTGTGGAAAGGATCCAATTTCGTCCAATAAGATTTGTTTACGCAGGTTCACCTGGTGGTAAAGACATATTGAAGCCTTTTGTAGATAGCATAATTGAACATAACAAACATAATGACTGCAATGTTGAATTTCATATATATGGTATTAATCAAAAACAATTAAGCCACATAACAGGTTATCAAATAAACGCCGAAGACGGAGTATTCGCACATGGTCGCGTTAGTCATGATGAAGTTATCAGGGCTGTATCAAACTCACATTTCACAGTATTGCTGCGTCATAATATGCGATACGCAAAAGCTGGGTATTCAACTAAAGTTGCAGAGTCCTTGGCATTGGGCACACCTGTTATTTGTAACAATATAGGTGGAACAGATGTTGACATCAATGATTCGGAAACCGGATTTAAGATTAATGATTGTGACATAAAGACATTGAAGAATGTTATAAATAGAGTTATCGAAATAGGCGAAATGGATTATTTCAATATGAGACGTGCTTGCATAAACTATGCACAAAAGAGATATGCAGCACAGAATTATTCAGAGACATTATTAAACTTTATTTTAGGAAAATGAGAGTCTTATTTTGTGTAGATGATTTTAAAGGTGGTGCAGGTAATGTAATACAACTTTTGTCAATAGAATTTGTCAAGAGAGGACATCACGTTGCAATATGTTGCTTGGGGGGAAACACGCCTGGTAGACATAATATTGGAGACATCCATGTATATAGAATAAGCCGTAATAGCAACATACTTTTCAGATACATTACTTATGTCACAGAAGTCAGAAAGATTATCAAAAAAGAAAAACCTGATTGTGTGGTTTCTTTCTTGTTTGGTGTAAGTGCATTTGTCAATTTGGCTATGGTTGGTATGAAGACACCTTTGATTGTTTCAGAAAGAAGTGATCCTAATTACCTTAAGCCTTCTGGCTTATTGGCAGTTTTAACAGAATTAGCATACAAGAGAGCAAAAAATATTGTTGTGCTATTTGATTCGTTCAAGGACATTTCAAATAATAAATATCGTGATAAGGCTGTTACAATTCCTAATCCAGTACCAAAGATTTCTTGTCAACCAACCGACAATCATGAGTATACTGATGAAGTGAGGTTTATAACAATCGCAAATGATACTCCTCCCAAAGGGCTTGACTTGTTAGTAAGAGCATTTGCAAAAGTAACCAAACAACACAAAAATGCAGTATTAAGAATTTATGGTAAACATTCTGAACGGTTGGAAAAATTAGTACAGGATATAGGAACACAAGAACACATTCAGCTTATGGGATATGTATTGGATGTTCCAAAAGTGCTATCATGGGCTGATGTATATGTTATGCCGTCACGGCATGAAGGATTTCCCAATTCTCTCTGCGAAGCTATGTCTGTAGGTAAATGTTGCATTGCTACATTATGCCATGATGGTATTAAAGATCTTGTTCAAGATGGAATGAATGGGCTTATTGCTTCTAAAGTGAGTATTGATTCTTTGTACGAACAAATAACTAATATAATGCTGGAACCAAAACAGATAAAAACCCTTGGTGAGAAAGCTAAATTACTTTCTGATAAATATGAAATGGAAAGAATTGTAGATTTATGGGAAAAACTTATAGTAAACAATATGCGGAAATAAAATTATGAGAATTATTACAAAGTTATTATCAATTTATAGGCATGTTTTTTGGTCGTTTGAACGACAGGCAAGATATGCAGAAGTAGAAATGGGAACAAATAATTTCATAGGTTCTGCATTTTGGTCTTCTGAGCCTTATTTAATAAAAATAGGTAGCCATTGTCAGATTACAGCAGGCACCCATATACATACACATGGGGGGGGTAATTCAGTAAGAGCTATATATCCTCTATTTGACTGCTTTGGTAAAGTTGTTATTGGAGATTATGTATATTTGGGTACAGGGACTCAGATTATGCCAGGTGTTACCATTGGCAATAATGTCCTTGTTGCAGCAGGTAGCATAGTAACAAAATCTGTTCCTGACAATGTAGTCGTTGGAGGAAATCCTGCAAGAATAATATGCACGATTGACGAATATATTAAGAAGAATGAGAAGTATAATTTAAATTCCAAAGATATGAATGCTGTAGCTAAAAAGGAAATGCTAAAAACTCTCTCTGAGGAGAAATTTATAAAGAAATGAGATAGCCTTATGAAAATATTGCATATCGCACATATCCGCAATAACCCATTCAATGGTGTTTGCGTAGCTGTTCCTGCACATCTCATTCATCAAAGCAAATTAGCAGATGTCGCTTTGTTGAATATCATAGATTGCAAGATAAATGGCGTTGAAAGACAGTTTGTTTATACTGGCTCAGATTGGAGGAAAGATGTGTCGGAAGACTTTAAAAAACCTGATATAGTAGTTTTCCATGAAGTCTATCATATACAATTTGCAAAAATAGCAAAATCGCTGAGGAAAATGAATATTCCTTATGTGATTATTCCACATGGATCTTTGGTAAAAGAGGCATTGCAAAAGAAAAAATACAAGAAATTAGTAGCAAATTTCTTAATATTTAACTCTTTTGTAAATGGAGCGTCGGCATTACAAGTATTATCAAAGAATGAACTCTCAAATACGGCGTTTCGACCTCGTAAGTTTATAGGAACTAATGGTATTGAAATTCCGGACACATTGAAAACATCCTTTAATGACAATAAACTTGTAATAACATATATTGGAAGATTAGAAGTGTATGTCAAAGGGCTTGATTTATTGTTGACAGCAATAAATCAAATTATAGACTTCCTACGTAGTAAAAATGCAGTTGTAAATATTTATGGACCAGATGCAAAAGGACGTCTTGATAAGTTGAAATTATTGATAGTGAAGAATAAGATACAAGGTGTTACTAATTTGCATCATGAGATTAGTGGAGCAATGAAAAACGAATGTCTCTTAGATTCAGATATCTTTTTACAAGTGTCACGACATGAGGGAATGCCTATGGGTATTTTGGAAGCAATGAGTTATGGATTGCCATGCATTATAACAAGAGGAACTTGTTTAGGTGATATCGTTGAAAAGTATGACGCAGGATGGGTGGCTGATACAAATGTGGAATCTATAAAAGATACATTAGTTAAAGCCATTGACGAGTGTGGATTATTAAAGAAAAAATCTGAAAATGCAAGAAGACTTGTGGTAGATAATTATAGTTGGAATGTTGTAATATCTAAAGCGATTGATGAGTATAAGAAAATAATAAAATCAACAAATTGATTATATGAATATTCAGAAGTGTAAGACATTACTCAAAGAGGATTATAAAAGACTTCCAATACGAAGTAAAAATAAGTTTAAGAATTTAATCCTTAATGGCGTATTTTCGGAATCCTTTAATGTGACCTTGTGGTTTCGCTTGGGGAACTATTTCATAGAACAAAAGGGATTTGTAAACAAAATATTGGGCGCTTTTTGCCGTTTGATGCTACTTCATAAAGGGCATAAATATGGAATTTCGCTGAAACTTGGAAATCAAATAGGGGGTATTTTTATCCATCATTACTCTTGTATAATAATATCTCCTTGTGCCGTAATCGGAAAAAATGTTACAGTTTATCAAGGCGTAACTATAGGACGTGTTCATGAAGGGAAAAAAGCAGGAGTTCCTATTATAGGTGACAACGTAACAATATTTGCAGGTGCTAAAGTTATAGGAAACATTCGCATTGGCAACAATGTAACAGTAGGTGCTAATTCAGTAGTAACAAGTGATATTCCTGACAATGCTATTGTGGCTGGAGTACCTGCAAGAATTCTTAGAATTAAAAACATAAATAAATAACGAAATGAAATTTTTATTTGATTTAGATGGCACTGTAACCGCCAAGGAAACTTTGCCCATTATATCAGAACATTTTGGATGTTCTGATAAAATTTCAGAACTGACAACAAAAACAGTGCAAGGTAATGTACCTTTTATAGAAAGTTTTATCAGGAGGGTGAACATCCTTGGTCAGTACTCAGTAAAAGAAACAAATGAATTGTTGACCGAAGTCCCACTTTATTCTGGTGTCGCAGACTTTATACGAAAACATAGTGAAGATTGTATTATCGTAACAGGCAATTTAACTTGTTGGTGTGAGGGACTGTTTAAAAAAATTGGTTGCCAATGTTATGGCTCTGAAGCACAAGTGGAAGGGGACAGAGTAGTAAAATTGAAAACAATTCTTAGAAAGGAACAGATTGTAGACCAATATAAAGCACTTGGTGAAACTGTTGTGTTCATTGGTGATGGCAATAACGATCTTGAGGCTATGCGTCATGCCAATATCAGTATTGCTGCGGGTCTGACACATAACCCAGCTCAAAGCTTGATGTCAATTTGTGACTATGTAATATATAATGAAGATGCATTATGCAGACAAATGCGACAGCTATGTGGTGAATATGGAAATGGGAAATCTGTGGTGATAAGTTGTGCTGGTATTGGTAGTCGTTTGGGGTTAGGTCTTACAAAGGCGCTGGTTCAAATTAATGGTAGTTCGCTTATTTCTTGGCAGTTGAAACTCTTTAAGGACGTGGAGGATGTGCGTGTAGTTATTGGATTCCAAGGCTCAGAGATTGTAGAGGAGGTTAGAAAATATCGAGATGATGTAATATTCTGCTATAATCATAGGTATTTCGAAACTAAAACTGGTGCAAGTTATTACCTTGGCGCACGTCATGCTAACCGCGAAACATTGGAATGGGATGGCGACCTTATGGTGCATCCAGAAGACGTGAAAAAGTTATTGAACACAGAGGGAGAATTTTTATGTTATGGTGATATTTCTTCGGAAGATGTTGTTTGCGTACATACCAACGAGCAAGGAGATGTTATAGACTTTAGTCGTGAAAATGGAGACTTTGAATGGACTGGCCCTGCTTGTATGGATAAAAAGCACTTAACATACAATAGTCAGAATGTTTATAATATGTTTGAGCCTTTATGTCCTATGAGAGGTATTAAAGTGAGAGCATATGATATTGATACTTATAATGACTATTTACGTGTACAAGAAATAACAAAAGATTGGACAATATGACAAATACAACTATGGATAAGAAATTAACCCTACAAGAAGTAAAAACAAGAGAATTGAAAATTCTTGATTACTTCGTTTCGATTTGCGAAAAATATCACCTTACATATTACTTGACAGATGGAACACTCCTTGGAGCTATCAGGCATAAAGGATTTATTCCTTGGGATGATGACATAGATGTTTCTATGTCTAGAGTTGATTATGAAAAGTTCTTAGATGTCTGTAAAAATGAAAAATCTGTTGATTTTATGGTTCTTACTCCTGAATCTGAAAATTACCCATATAATTTTATAAAGATTGTAGATTTAGGAACACGCTTGATAGAAGAAGAAATGATGGATATTCCCAATATGGGAATATGGATAGATGTGCTACCCCTTGATGGTATAAAAGTTCCTAATGGTTTACATGTAAAAATACTAAAATACCTAAACCTTGCTCGAGCTGCTGCATCATACAAAGTTTGTCCCCAAAAACGTAAAGGTATGTATTGGCAATGGAAAATATGTAGAATTATCGGATTAAAAACATTGCAACGCCTCTATACGAAAATTTCTCGTCGATATGAGTTTGGAAAAGTTCCCTATGTAGGATGGACACAGATTGCATTCAGAGCATTATACCCAAAACATGTGTTTGAAAAAACAACAAAAGTTACTTTTGAGGGAAAAGAATATAATGCTCCTTTGGGTTATGATGAATATCTAAGAATTCAATACAAGAATTACATGGAACTACCTCCAGAAGAAAAACGAACAGCTCATTTCGTTCAAGCTGTTTACAAGTAAACCTTTACATGTTTTTCCCTTCCCTTTAATAAAAAGAACATATTGTTTTTAAACTATGAAGTATTCAGTATTAATGTCCGTGTACAAGAACGATGATCCGGACTTTTTAAAAATAGCGTTAGAGAGTATATACGACAAGCAGACACATAAACCTGACGAAGTGGTAGTGGTGTTTGATGGTCCACTTAAAGAACAACTTTATAATGTGCTAAACGCTTTTCAAAAAGGGCGTGAAGACGTGGTGAAATACTATCCGCAAGAAGTAAACCGTGGACTGGGTGAGGCTTTACGCATAGGTTCTGAACTCTGTACAGGCGATTATATCCTGCGTATGGATTCTGACGACATAAGTGATGCAAAGCGATTTGAAAAACAGATAGCTTATGTTGAGGCTCATCCAGAGGTAGATGCTGTAGGTAGTGATATAGCTGAGTTTAATGAAGACCCAACTAATGAAGATATGCGCACTCGCATTTGTCCTGCCCGTCACGAAGATATTGTAAGGATGTGCAAAAAGCGTAATCCTATGAATCACGTAACGGCTTGTATTAAGCGTAGCGCTTTGATGAAGGCAGGTGGTTATCAAACTTTACTTTTGCTTGAAGACTATCTGCTTTGGATTAATATGATTGTGGCTGGATGCAAACTGGCGAATATAAATGAGTCGTTGGTATATGTGAGAGTGGGCAACGGCTTTGATGGAAAACGTGGTTCAAAAGAGAGAATTATCGGATGGTCGAAGTTGCAAGAAATAATGCTGAGACACCACATGATAAATCCTCTGGAGGCGATTATGAATAAGATTTATATTCGCGTCTTTGTAAATACACCTGTTGGACTAAAAAAATGGTTATATAACAAAATTCTTAGAAAATAATGCAGTCTGCTAAAATTACCCCCCCCAGAGCCTATATACCTGAATTAGACATCATAAAAGGTATTGCGATTTTATTGGTTATTATGGGGCATTCTTTTTGTGAATTCCCCATTGACATACGAGGTGCTGCGCCTCAATACTTAAAAGATTTTATTGCGTATGCACAGATGCCCTTATTTTTCATTGTTTCGGGTTTGCTATTTTCAGTCAAAACAGATTGGAACACAATGCTAAAAAAGAAGTTACCAAGACTCATCATTCCTTACATCACGTTTTCGATTGTAGCATCTGGACTAAGAATGATATTTAGTGCTTACACTCATTCTAAGGCTCCAAGTATATCTGAAGCTGTTATAAGACTTATAACGGGTGAAGGTTATTGGTTTCTTTATGCTTTGTTTGTGATGATGACGCTATGTATGTTGTTGCGCAAAAAATTTTTTATTGTAACAACTGCTTTGTTGGCAATTTGTATAACACTATGCGTTGATATTCAAAGCGATATTCTTATAAGGATTTGTCAGTATCTGCCGTATTTTATATTCGGGTTGATGATAAAAGATTATTATGGGCATTTACGCAAGATAAGTAATAAAATGGCTTGCGGAACAATGATAGGCGGAATTGCATTGTATCTGTTTCTGTTATATCCAGAATTTCATAACAAGGAAATAAAATGGCTGATTTTATATCTTATACCTTTGATAGGGTGTGTAGGATATTGGGGGTTAGCGATATTGATAGGTAGACTTTCGGGCGAGAAAATAAAATACATCACATTCTTTGGCAAATACTCGCTACAATATTACTTAAACCATATTCCCATCATGCTGCTATGTTATTATGCTGTAAAGTTTATGGGATTACAAAACGTGATTATGCAATGGTTGACTGTTTTTGTTCTTGGAGTTTGCATTGCATCTGTTATGCTGTGGATTGAAATGAAAGTCAAGCCTTTAGCTTACTTGAGTGGTTTGCCAAAGAAAAAAGAGAAACAAAATGCTTGATAAAAATACTGAAGCTTTACTTTACCTCATAAAGTTGGGATTGGGTGGAAAAGTTGATAAAAAAGAGTTTTACGATTTTGATTGGAATGCGCTTTTTAAATTAACTACAAAACACGGAGTAACAGCTATTGTGGTTGATGGTTTACAGCATTTACATGAAAATGGTTGTTATTTTCTTAAAACAGATTCGGGTAAACAGATTAGATTGCAGATGTTTGCACAAACAATGGCTATTGAACGGCAGTATTATTCGTATCTGAAAAAAATGACGGAGTTACTTGCCTTTTATCAACAACATGGTGTGCAGACTATGATACTAAAAGGCTATGGTTTGTCGTTAAACTATCCTCATCCTGCTCATAGACCTCCTGGTGACATTGATGTATACCACTTTGGCTATGGCGGAAAGGCTGATGATTTATTATGGAAAGAGTTGAACATTAGAACAAAACAGAATGAGGACAAGCATAGCACTTTTGTATACAAAGGTTTATCTGTTGAAAACCATGCTGTGTTTGTGAACGATGAATGTCATCCAAGTCTACATTCTTTAGAATGCTTTTTTGAAGAAGATGCGGATAATGCAATTCTATATAATATTAGACTAACGGAAGGAAAAGAATTATCAGTATTCTTTCCATCCGTAACAACTAATGCTTTGTTTATACCTCTACATTTGGGTGAACACTTTGTACATGGTGAGGCTTCGTTACGACAAGTATGCGATTGGTATTGCTTTGTGAAAGCACATCATTCGGATATAGACTGGACATTAGTTGAGATGAAATCAAAAGAAGCAGGTTTCTTTGAGTTCCTGTGTTGTCTGAACACAATATTAATAAAGTATATTGGAGCTGATGCGACATGGTTGCCTCAATGGAAATGTGATATGAGATTAGTCGAAAGAGTATTTACCGAGATTTTGTATCCATCAAGTCTGCCTGCTAATTTGTCGTTATGGGATAAGACGTGCAAGTTCTTTGCCTCAAACTGGAAATTCAAACTTGTATATTGCCACGAAAACATTCTTATGGCATCACTCCGTCAGGCAAGAGCATATCGTAGAGTGAAGTGGAATAAGGATGGGATGAGTATTTGGGAGAAGAATAAACAATAGTAAGTTGGAATGTTAATTAGGAGGAATATGTCTGATTATGTCCTTTGCAAATGTTGTTATCAAGACTTGCGCCCGATAGACAAGCGGGTGCTTGGTGACACATTCAAGGATGTGGCGTTGTCGAAGAACTTGATGACGCAGCACATAGAAAAAGCTATAGGTGTGCTGCGCTCAAGTTGGAAGTTCAAGCACTTCTGTGGTGACTCAATGATTAAAGAACTGTCACACTCGGTTTGGGCGTATTTGAGAGAATATAAGCCGGAGCTGGACTGATATGGAATGGCCTCATCCTCACATTCAAGTTCCACCGTTGGAAGCATCCCCTTGTATACAAAGAATGACTCCTCCCCATGTTCCTAACACTGCTATGGAGTCATTTGAGGAGGTGGGGGACGATAAAGGATTAGAATAAAGAAGTGGCTGATTGTTGACAATATGAAGATAACATAATAAACTGCTGTAAGCACTCAAATTAGGGCTTAAATAAGAGAGAAGTATCTTCGCTGCTGAATTTTAAACATCGAATTATGTACTTTATTCAAAATACTAATGCAATTAACCCTTTGAAAAATAGTGGGTACGCTGTATTGGTGGTTTACAAAACACTTTGCTGTCGCTGAACGTATATTATCGTAAATGTCACGTGAATTTTCGTAAATATAAAGTGCTTGAGTATAAATATAATTCATGCTAATTTACGTTTAATTTACGGCAATTTATGTTCCAAAATATATGCGCCGCCTTTTTTTATGTAAGCACTCAAATTATGGCTTAAATTTGGAAGAATTAACTTCGCTGCTGAATTTAAAACATCAAATTATGTACAGCAGTGAAGATTTAGAATTTTTTCGATAATTCATGTTCAAAGACAATTAATTCACAATTGACCAACTCTCAATCGCATGCGTAGCAGCGAATAACTCAACACTCAACATTCAAAACTCAAAATTCCTAATTGGCATTGTTGAGCGAAGAATTTTTGTGCCAATGAGAGCAGAGCCAAACTTGTTTGAGCTATGCCGAGTGCAGCCGAAAATCACATGTGTGTAAAATGTATGAAATAGTTAATAACCAAGTGAAATTTTTAACATCTCAATATATAGGCACTTACAAAAGTGCCTATACACAAAGGGCTATGCCCTAAATAGAGTACCAATACAAAATCCATATAGGATTGTTTATATTGGTTTAGTTGTTGTAGATTTTATTATCTGCGATACGGCATATAAAGGAAAAACACTGACATGACGAACATTGTCTGCATCTTCCTTGTCTATGTAACTAAACTCTCCGAAATTCTCTAATGAGCAACGAACGGCTTCGGTGATATGCTTTTCACGCATAAAAGCCCACAAACTTTTCATTCCACCTTGACTGCCTGCTTTGACTTCAATGGGGAGAATATTAAGATGTGATGGCAGGAGATAGTCGATTTCTGCTAATGAATTCTTTGACAAGCGTACCCAATAATACAACTCATGCCGTAAGTTGGGTGTCATATAGTGAAGCATCTCCAAACCGGCAACAAGCTCTGCTATGGCACCCTTGTTGACAAGGTCGGCTGCTGTGGCTGTAAGTATTTGGGTGGTAAGCATGGTTGTATCTCCTATAGTGATGCCCAAAAGTCGCAGCATAAGTCCACAGTCAAAGAATAGAATCTTACGATAGGAATTGTCTGCTTCGCTACCTAAAGGAAGTCCATTGGCACTGGTGTGAGTTACGGGAATTAGTAATCCTGCAAGAATGAGCAGGTTGAGCGCACTCTTTACTTCTGCTGTCTTATAGTCGCCTACTTTGGTATAGACAAACTTCTTCGTGGCTTGTACTGCTGCACTACGCAATATGTTGCGAAGTAAATTGACATCAGCCTTTTTCTTGTATTTAGGAAAGTCGTCCTCATAGCTTACAAGTATATCATTTTGAACTTCCTGACAAAGCAAGTAATCGTGAGTCTCAACCCATTTGCCAACACATTCGGGCATTCCTCCTACAAGCATATATGTGCGAAGAAGACTGACTAACTTTTCGTGCAATGGCTCAGGAAGAGGTGATTGTGAAGATGCTGCGTTACGAGCTTCGAGTAATAGATCTTCGTTGTTGGCAAGAAGAAATTCATCGAAGGTCATTGGATACATAAACATAGAATGGATTCGACCTACGCCAAATGTCGGTAATTCAGCAAGGGCGAACTCTAATAGGGAACCTGCAGCAATGACATGAAGTCGTGGAATGTTCTCCTTGAAGAAACGTAATGACATGATAGCCTCTGGACACTCCTGTATCTCGTCCATAAAAAGAAGTGTCTCGCCTTCTTCTATCCTTGAGCCTGATATTGCAGAAATCTGCATAACGATACGATTGACATTTAGGTCGGGTTGGAAGATAGCTTTGTATTGAGGCTCCATCTCAAAATTTATTTCCAAAAAGTTTTTGAATTGCTTGCCTAAATGACGCACAGCAGAAGACTTGCCTACCTGGCGTGCTCCTCGAAGTAGAATAGGTTTACGTGTATCGCGTGAAGCCCATTCTGATAGATATTTATCTATAATTCTCTTGTAGTACATAGTAATTCGTAATTTGTTGTATTTCAATTACAAAGATAGCGAAATAAAATTATCCAAACAAATAAATTGTTGAAAATCGAAATTATCCAAACAAATAAATTGTCGAAAATCGAAATTATCCAAACAAATAATTTGATCAATTAAACATTTATAATCATATTATGACAATGACATTGCGTAATGTGCCTTTATCTCCACTTGATATGACGGAGGCAGATAAAATAACAAGTGATAGTGTAAATATGTATTAATTAATAAGAGTAAATTCAATTTATTTTTATGATAACTTATATTCTTATTTTCGTTCTGCTCTTATTGGCAGAACTCATGTATTTCCGCATTGCGGACAAGTATAACATTATTGACAAGCCCAACCAAAGGTCGTCGCATACGACGATAGTGTTGCGTGGCGGTGGCATTATCTTTCTAATTGGAGCATGGGTATGGAGTGCTTTCTTCGGTTTTGATTATCCTTGGTTCTTGGCTGGACTGACATTGGTGGCTGGAGTGAGCTTTGTGGATGACATTCATTCGCTGCCTGACTCTGTGAGACTTGTGGCACAGTTTGCTGCGGCTGCCATGGCTTTCTATCAGTTGGATATCCTGCATTGGGAGATGTGGTGGATTGTGTTGGTGGCTCTTGTGGTGTATGTGGGGGCTACTAATGTGATTAACTTTATGGATGGTATCAACGGCATTACGGCGGGATATGCGCTGGCGGTGCTGGTGCCATTAGGACTTTTGAACACGAATTGCCATGAATTAGCCACAAATTTGACCACGAATTATTCTTCTATTGTATCTTCGGATGGGGTGTTTGTGGATCAGTCGCTGATTGTAGCTTCAATTATTGCTGCATTGGTGTTCTGCATCTTCAACTTCCGACCGAAGGGTAAGGCTAAGTGCTTTGCCGGTGATGTGGGTTCAATTGGCATAGCGTTTATTATGTTGTTCCTGTTGGGCAATGTTATTATCAAGACTGGAGATATAACATGGTTGATATTCTTATTAGTGTATGGTGTGGATGGTTGTTTGACAATTGTTCACCGAATTATGCTGCATGAGAATTTGGGTGAGGCACATAGAAAGCATGCTTATCAGATTATGGCTAACGAGCTGAAGATTGGACATGTAAAAGTAACGCTACTATATATGGCTATGCAGTTGATGGTATCGCTTGGATTCATATATTTGTGCCCGAATACTACGCATTGCCATTGGATGTATATGATTGGGGCATTAGCTGTACTGGCTGTCGCTTACGTGCTGTTCATGAAGAAATACTATCACTTGCATGAGGAATACCTTAGGAGTGTTGAATGTTGAGTGTTGAATTTTGAATGGTTGCGCGATGCGCAATGTTGAGTGTTGAATGTTAAGTGTTGAATTGTTGCCTTCGGCAATGTTTAATTATTTAAATTAGGAAATGGAAATTAATAAAGATTTGTTAGATAAGCTCTTTGAGCGGGCAGGGGAGAACCCTCGTTTGCGTCAGAACTTCGACTTGCGCACTTCTTCGGCTGATAACAGTCAGCGTATGTTAAACGCTCTGTTGCCTGGAACTGTTGTGCCTGTGCATCGTCATGAAGACACGACAGAAACCGTTGTCTGCTTGTGCGGAAAATTGGATGAAGTGATATATGAGGAGGTAGTGACATACGAGAAGAATGCATCTGAAGCCTTGCCTATGGCTATAGATGCGCAGGATGTAACACGGAAAGTAGAGTATCGCGAGGTACAACGCATTCATCTTTGCCCAACTGAGGCAAAGTATGGATGTCAGATACCAAAAGGTGCATGGCATACGGTGGAAGTAATAGAGCCGAGCGTGATATTCGAGGCGAAGGATGGAAAGTATGGTGAGGATGGAAGTGAGACGTTTGAGGCTTTCAAAGCAAAGAAAGCGGAAAACAAGGAACAGGCTTCAGCTACATTCTCAAACAGTCTTGGCGATTTGAAAAAGGACATTGAGTATCTGATAACCTGAGTTCGGGATAAGAAAGTCTTTGTAAAAGTTGGTAATATTCTATTATATAATAAGGTGTAGGAGGACTTGAAAGCGCTACGGCATAACAAAATGCAATAAATATGATAAAAAAAGTGATAAATTATTTGTGAGCTACCGATATTTTCTTACCTTTGTAACCGAAATAAGACGTATCACCATAAATATATTATAAATATGAATTTGTCGTACAACATTATTAGCATTATTATTCGAATTCGACTTTGGAACAATGTCGAACGGGGTAGTGTATGCTAATAGGTTGCCGCAAACAATACAGTCTCTCTTATGAGCAGATGAAAAGAAAAACCTTTCTCACTAACCCCTACAAGGTAGTGTGAAAGGTTTTTTTGGTTTAAGTAATAACGTAAAACACATATAAGGATGAGTGAAAGATTGTATATTTTTGACACTACGCTCCGCGATGGCGAGCAGGTGCCAGGATGCCAGTTGAATACCGTTGAGAAGATACAGGTGGCAAAGCAGCTTGAGCAATTGGGTGTAGACGTGATTGAAGCAGGATTTCCTATTTCCAGTCCGGGCGACTTCAATTCGGTCATTGAGATTTCAAAGGCTGTGACATGGCCAACTATCTGTGCTCTGACACGTGCTGTAGAGAAGGACATAGATTGTGCTGCCGAGGCTCTGAAGTATGCCAAGCGCGGACGCATCCATACAGGTATCGGTACGTCAGATTCGCACATTAAGTATAAGTTTCACTCAAACCGTGAGGAGATAATAGAGCGTGCCGTTCGTGCCGTGGCCTATGCCAAGCGATATGTAGAGGACGTAGAGTTCTATGCCGAGGATGCCGGACGTACCGACAACGAGTATCTGGCACGTGTGGTTGAGGCTGTCATCAAGGCTGGCGCTACCGTCATCAACATTCCCGACACTACGGGCTACTGTCTGCCCGAGGAGTATGGAGCCAAGATAAAGTATCTGATAGAGCATGTGGATAACATCGACAAGGCCATACTTTCAACCCATTGCCACAACGACTTGGGTCTTGCCACAGCCAATACGCTGAGCGGAGTGCTGAACGGAGCGCGTCACGTTGAGGTGACAATCAATGGTATCGGTGAGCGTGCGGGAAACACTTCGCTCGAAGAGATTGCCATGATTCTGAAGTGTCACAACGGTATCAATATTGACACCAACATAAACACTACAAAGATTTGCCCCACAAGTCGCATGGTTTCGAGCCTGATGAACATGCCCGTTCAGCCTAACAAGGCCATTGTGGGTCGTAACGCATTCGCCCACAGTAGCGGCATCCACCAGGACGGAGTGCTGAAGAATGTTAGCACATACGAGATTATCGACCCGAAGGATGTAGGTCTGGACAGCGGCAGCATAGTGCTGACAGCACGTTCGGGCAGAGCCGCCTTGAAGTATCGCCTCGGAGTGCTGGGCGTGAAGATAGACGACGAGTCGAAGATAGACGCTATCTACCAGCAGTTCCTCAAGCTTGCCGACCGCAAGAAGGAGGTCAACGACGACGACATACTCATGTTGGCAGGTGCTGACGCCAAGGCTTCGCACGCCGTGAAGCTCGACTTCCTGCAGGTTACTACAGGCATGGGTGTTAAGAGTGTGGCAAGCATCGGACTCGACATCTCAGGACAGAAGTTTGAGGAGGCCTCGACTGGCAACGGTCCGGTAGATGCTGCCATCAAGGCTCTCAAGAAGATCATTCAGAAGCAGATGACCCTGAAGGAGTTTACAATCCAGGCCATATCGAAGGGATCGGACGACGTGGGCAAGGTACACATGCAGGTGGAGTACGACGGAAGCGTGTACTACGGATTCGGAGCCAATACCGACATCGTGACGGCTTCTGTTGAGGCTTACATTGACTGTATCAACAAGTTTCGCGTGAAATAGGCTGTCCGCTCGTTCAGCCCACAATCAATACAAACAATCAATAACATTAACAATATAAACATATTATAATGAACACATTATTCGACAAAATCTGGGATAAGCATGTTGTGCAGACGATCAAGGATGGTCCTACACAATTGTATATAGACCGTCTTTACTGCCATGAGGTGACTTCGCCTCAAGCCTTTGCCGGCATGCGTGCCCGCGGATTAAAGATGTTCCGTCCCGACCACATATTCTGCATGCCTGACCATAACACTCCTACACACGATCAGGACAAGCCCATTGAAGACCCCGTGTCAAAGCGTCAGGTGGACACATTGGCTAAGAATGCTGCCGATTTCGGCGTGACACACTTCGCCATGAACTCTAAGGACAACGGTATCATCCACGTAGTAGGACCGGAGAAGGGCCTCTCTCTGCCAGGTATGACCATTGTGTGTGGCGACTCGCACACATCTACCCATGGCGCTATGGGTGCTGTAGCATTCGGTATCGGAACATCTGAGGTAGAGATGGTTATGGCTTCACAATGCATTCTGCAGACCAAGCCGAAGTCGATGCGTATAAGCGTCAACGGAAAGTTGGCAAAGGGCGTTACGCCTAAGGATGTAGCTCTCTACCTGATGAGCCGACTCACCACTTCGGGCGCTACCGGATATTTCGTTGAATATGCTGGCGACGTAGTGCGCGACATGTCTATGGAGGGCCGACTCACACTCTGCAACCTCTCTATCGAGATGGGTGCGCGTGGCGGATTTGTGGCTCCCGACGAGACAACATTCGAATATATCAAGGGTCGCGAATATGCTCCTAAGGGCGAGGATTGGGACAAGGCAGTGGCTTACTGGAAGACTCTGAAGAGTGGCGACGATGCCGTGTTCGACAAGGAACTCGTGTTTGATGCTGCCGACATAGAGCCGCGCATCACTTACGGCACTAATCCTGGTATGGGTATCGGTATTACAGAGACCATCCCGACACTCGATGAGATAGACAAGGCTGGTCAGGCTTCGTTCAAGAAGTCGCTTGCATACATGGGATTTGAGCCAGGCGAGAAGCTTCTCGGTCATAAGATTGACTATGTATTCCTCGGTGCCTGCACCAACGGACGTATTGAAGACTTCCGTGCATTTGCCTCTATCGTGAAGGGACGCCATAAGGCAGAAGGCGTTACGGCATGGCTTGTGCCGGGCTCATGGCTCGTAGACAAGCAGATAAGAGAGGAAGGATTGGATAAGGTTCTTACCGAAGCTGGTTTCGAGATTCGCCAGCCGGGCTGCTCGGCATGTCTTGCCATGAACGACGACAAGATACCTGCAGGCAAGTATTCGGTATCGACATCCAACCGTAACTTTGAGGGTCGTCAGGGACCTGGCTCACGTACTATCCTTGCTTCGCCTCTGGTAGCAGCTGCAGCAGCAGTTACGGGAGTGGTAACAGACCCAAGAGAACTTATGTTCTAATGTTTAATGATTAATAATTGAAGAATAATGAAACAGAAATTCAACGTTATAACCTCAACATGCATACCCCTTCCGCTTGAGAATGTGGATACCGACCAGATAATACCAGCCCGCTTCCTTAAGGCAATTGACAAAGAAGGCATGGGCGACAACCTATTCCGTGACTGGCGATATAATGCCGACGGTACTCCGAAGCCCGACTTCGTTATGAACGATCCGTCGTATAGCGGAGTGATACTCGTAGCAGGCAAGAACTTCGGTTCGGGCTCTTCGCGCGAGCATGCAGCTTGGGCTATTGCCGGAGCCGGATTCCGTGTGGTCATCAGCTCGTTCTTTGCCGACATCCACAAGAACAACGAACTCAACAATCTTGTGCTGCCGGTAGTGGTGAGCGAGGAATTCCTTAAGGAACTCTTTGCCAGCATCGACAAGGACCACAAGACAGAGGTGAAGGTGGACCTGCCCAATCAGACTGTGACAAACCTCGCTACAGGCAAGAGCGAGCATTTTGAGATAAACGGATACAAGAAGCATTGCCTTGAAAACGGACTCGACGACGTAGACTTCCTTGTACAGAACCGTGATAAGGTTGAAGCATGGGAGCAAGAACAATAGAAATAATGGACTGTACACTCCGCGATGGCGAGCAGACCAGCGGAGTGTCATTCCTTCCTCATGAGAAACTCATGATGGCACGTATGCTTCTTGGCGATGTCAATGTGAATCGTATAGAAGTGGCTTCGGCACGTGTCTCTGAGGGTGAGAAGGAAGCTGTGCGCATGATATGCCGTTATGCCGAGAGTGTGGGCAAGCTGAATAGGGTAGAAGTGTTGGGCTTTGTCGATGGTGGCAAGTCAATCGACTGGATTGACGAATGCGGATGCAAGGTTATAAACCTGCTTGCAAAGGGTTCGCTCAAGCATTGTACGCATCAGCTCAAGAAGACTCCCGAAGAGCATATTGACGGAATATACGAGTCGCTCACCCTTGCCATGCAGAAGGGTATGGCTGTAAATCTGTATCTTGAGGATTGGAGTAGCGGCATGAAGGACTCGCCCGACTATGTGTTCAAGATGATGGACGCCCTCGTGGAGAGTGGAATCAAGCGTTTCCTTCTGCCCGATACATTGGGCATACTCAACCCTATGGAGGTGACGAAGTATTTCGGCCAGATGGTGGAGCGCTATCCCGACACCAACTTCGAATTCCATGCACATAACGACTACGACCTTGCCGTAGCCAATTCGTTGGCTGCTGTGGTGAGTGGCGCAAGCGGTCTGCATGTCACGGTAAACGGACTGGGTGAGCGTTGTGGCAATGCCCCGCTTGCAAGCGTGCAGGCTATACTTAAAGACCAGCTCGGTATTGAAACCAGTATCCGTGAAGACCGATTGGGCGAAATAAGCCGACTGGTAGAGGGATATTCTGGTATTGCCATTGCGCCTAACCAGCCTATCGTAGGCGAAAATGTGTTCACGCAAGTGGCTGGTGTTCATGCCGATGGCGACAATAAGGACAACCTTTACTGCAACAATCTTGTGCCTGAACGTTTCGGACGTAAGCGCGAGTATGCACTTGGTAAGAATAGCGGTAGGGCAAACATCGCAAAGAATCTGGAACTGCTCGGACTGGAACTCACTCCCGAACAGACACGTCGTGTGACACAACGCATTACCGAACTGGGCGACCGCAAGGAGATTGTAACTCAGGAAGACCTGCCATTCATCGTGAGCGACGTGCTGAAGCATTCGGCTCCCGAAGACAAGATAAAGCTTGTGAGCTATATGGTGTCGCTTGCCTACGGACTGCGCCCTATGGCAACTGTTAAGGTGGAGATTGACGGCAAGCAGTATGAGGACAACGCTCTTGGCGACGGACAGTATGACGCTTTCGTGAAGGCTATGCGCAAGATATACCGCGAACGTCTTGGACGCACATTCCCAACACTTGAGAATTATGCCGTGTCAATACCGCCTGGCGGACGCACAGACGCACTCGTGCAGACTGTCATAACATGGCGTAGCGGCGAGAAGATACTGCGTACACGTGGACTCGATGCCGACCAGACCGAAGCTGCAATCAAGGCTACAATCAAGATGCTAAACATCGTGGAGCAGGAACAACTGCAAGACTCAGAATCAAAATAAACAATACAATAAAAAACAAAGGATATGAAATTATCAATAGCTGTACTTCCCGGCGACGGTATCGGACCCGAGATTATGACCGAAGGTGTGAAGGTAATGAAGGTTGTGGCTGAAAAGTTCGGTCACGAATTCAGTTTTAAGGAAGCCATTTGTGGAGCTCATGCCATTGACGAAGTGGGCGACCCATTCCCTGAAGACACTTTCCAGACATGTCTGAATGCCGATGCTGTGCTCTTTGCAGCTGTAGGCGATCCACGTTTCGACAACGATCCTACTGCCAAGGTACGTCCTGAGCAGGGCCTTCTGGCTATGCGCAAGAAGCTCGGATTGTTTGCCAATGTGCGTCCAGTTGCCACTTTCGACTGCCTTCTACACAAGTCACCCCTTAAGGACGAATTGCTCAAGGGTGCCGACTTTGTTGTAATACGTGAGCTTACTGGCGGTATGTATTTCGGCGAGAAGTATCAGGACAACGACAAGGCATACGATACCGACATCTATACCCGTCCGGAGATAGAGCGCATCCTTAAGGTTGCATTCGAGTTTGCCATGAAGCGCAACAAGCACCTTACCGTTGTTGACAAGGCCAACGTTCTGGCTTCGTCACGTCTGTGGCGCCAGATTGCCAAGGAGATGGAACCGCAGTATCCTGAGGTGAACACCGACTATATGTTTATCGACAACGCCTCAATGCGCGTGCTTACCGAACCTACTTTCTTTGACGTTATCGTTACAGAGAATACATTTGGCGACATTCTTACCGACGAGACTTCTTGCATCACAGGTTCAATGGGATTGCAGCCGTCAAGTTCGCTTGGCGAGCACACTCCGTTGTTTGAGCCGGTACACGGTTCATGGCCGCAGGCAGCAGGCAAGAACCTTGCCAACCCAGTAGCACAGATTCTTTCGGCAGCCATGCTTCTTGAACATTTCGGACTGAATGAGGAAGGAGCGCTTGTACGTAAGGCTGTTGACGCTTCGCTTGATGCCAACGTACGTACTCCTGAGATTCAGGTTGAGGGTGGCGCACAGTACGGTACGGCTGAGGTTGGTCAGTGGATTGCCGACTATATAGCTAAAGCTTAACTTTATGAAGACCTTAATACTTGTTCTGGCATTAATTGCGCTTAATGCAAACACTATGTTTGCACAGACAAGGCAGCAGCTTCGCGACAGCTTGTCGGCTGCTTCTGAGGCATTGTCGTTCCATCCCGATTCCTTAAACCTGCGTTTAAGGAAAGCGTCGTGGAACGTGCAGCTTGAGGAATGGCAGTATGCCCGTGATGAGTACGATTATGTCTTGCGACGTGATCCGAACAATCTGGCTGCTCTGTTCTATCGCGCCTTTGTCAACGAACAGCAGAAACGCTACAAGTTTGCCCGTCTTGATTACGAGCATTTGTTGAGTCTTGTGCCGGGCAACTTTGAGGCCACACTCGGATTGGCTTTGCTTAATCAGAAAGACAGTCACTATACTGAGGCTTTGGACATGATAAACCTATTGGTGACTCAGCATCCCGACAGCGCTGTGGCGTATGCCGCACGTGGCGGAATGGAAGTGGAGCGCAAGATGTACGGTCCTGCCGAGTACGATTATAGCAAGGCAATAGAACTGAAGCCGCTCAATACCGACTTCAGACTGAATCGTGCCAATGTGCGCATATTGATGAAGCGCAAGAAGGAGGCACGTGAAGACCTGGACGAAATGGTGAAACTTGGAGTTCCAAGAGCCAACCTTATTGAATGGTATAGAAAGTGTAAATAAAAAAACGATGAGGCATCACCAACAAATGCAAGTTGGTGATGCCTCGTCGTTTTATGTTAAATTTTAATCAAGTCGCTCATAATCATATCGCTGACAAACAATCCCTCGCGTGTCAGTTGCAGACGATTGTCGGTATGCTTTAGCAATCCGTTCTTGATGTGAATGTCGGCACATTGTAGGGCGTATTGTCGGAATGTGGGGCTGATTGAGTCGAGATTCATACCGTCTGATGTTCGCAGGGCGGTAGTGACAAGGTCGTTGTAGTGGGTGGTCGCGTCAATCGTCTCGCTCTCAGAAGGAAGCATTCCGTTGTTGATGGCTTTGATATATTGGCGTATGTCGGCTATGTTCCAGCTGCGTGTACCTATGTTGTAGGAGTGGGCTGAAGCTCCAATCCCAAGATATGGCACATTATGCCAGTAACTGCTGTTGTGTATAGAGCGATAGCCGGGCTTTGCAAAATTGCTTATCTCGTAATGCTCATAGCCGGCAGCTTTGAGCGCGTCCATAAGGTACTTATACATAGCCAACGACGTTTCGTCGTCAATCTGGGTTATCTTGCCTTCACTCATCATACGATACAGCGTCGTACCCTCTTCATACATAAGACTGTAGGCAGAAATATGCGTGGGCGCAAGACTGACGGCTGTTTGCACGTCAGATTCCCATTCGTCGAGCGTCTGGTTGGGAAATCCGAAGATGAGGTCGATACTTATATTCTCAATTCCAGCATCTTTTATAATCCTAACGGCATCAATGGCTTGCGATGATGTGTGGCGACGATGTAGAAACTGCAATCGCGAGTCGTCGAAAGTCTGAATGCCCATGCTTATACGATTGATACCGATTGAGCGCAACCGATTGACAAACTCAGGCGTTATGTCATCGGGATTGACTTCGATGGTCACTTCGCGCGGATTGCCGGGGAAACATTCTGACACGGTATTGAGAATTTCTTGAATGTCGGAAAGAGGGAGAGTTGAAGGAGTTCCTCCGCCAATGTAAATGGTGTCGACCATATTAGTATTGTCTGTGCAGCCCAATTCTTTGAACTCGGAACTGCGCATATGCATCTCCTTGATTAAAGCTGCGGCATAATCGTGCTGCAAGCCGAATAAAGTGGAGCTGTAGAAGCCACAGTATATGCAACGACTCTTGCAAAAAGGTATGTGGATGTATATTCCTGTTTTCATCTGTCTATATAATAATGTGTAAATAGCGACATCGTGCCTTAGGAGAATGCAAAAGTACTAATAAGTAAAAAAAAATCATCACTTTTGTGGCTTTTCTTTTGGTTTCTATTCTTATTTTTATAACTTAGTAGTCGGATAAACCCCGCCCCAAGTTTATCCGCCATGAATAATTTACATTAACCATTTAAAACCTGAAGATATGAGGGTCTATCAAACAAATGAAATCAAGAACATTGCCCTTTTAGGCAGTGCGGGTAGCGGCAAGACCACTCTTGCCGAGTCTATGATTTTCGGTAGTGGTATCATCAAGCGCCGTGGAACAGTGGAGGCAAAGAACACGGTAAGTGACTACTTCCCAGTTGAGCATGAATATGGTTATTCTGTATTCCCGACTGTTTTCCATGTTGAGTGGAACAACAAAAAGCTTAATATTATTGACTGCCCGGGTTCTGACGACTTCATTGGTGGCGCAATTACAGCTTTGAACGTTACTGATCAGGCTGTTATTCTTATCAACGGACAGTATGGTCCAGAGGTTGGCACACAGAACAATTTCCGATATACAGAGAAATTGCATAAGCCAGTAATCTTCCTTGTAAACCAACTCGATTCGGACAAGTGCGACTTTGACAACATTATCAACAACATGAAGGCCATTTATGGTTCAAAGTGCGTACAGATTCAGTATCCAGTTAGTACAGGCAGTAATTTCGGAGCCATCGTTGACGTGCTTCTTATGAAGATGTACACATGGGGTCCGGAAGGCGGTATGCCTACAATTCTAGACATCCCAGAAAGCGAGAAGGAGAAAGCTATGGAGCTTCACAAGATTCTTGTGGAGGCAGCTGCTGAGAACGATGAGACGCTTATGGAGAAATTTTTTGAGGAGGAAACTCTCTCAGAGGACGAACTTCGTGAGGGTATACGCAAGGGACTTGTAACACGTTCAATCTTCCCCGTATTCTGTGTATGTGCGGGTAAGGATATGGGCGTTCGCCGACTGATGGAATTCCTTGGCAATGTGGTTCCGTTTGTTAGCGAGATGCCGAAATTACACAATACACGAGGCGAGGAAATCACCCCTGATACCAATGGCCCGGAATCTGTTTATTTCTTCAAGACTGGTATGGAGCCGCACATCGGCGAAGTAAGCTACTTCAAGGTAATGAGCGGTAAAGTGAAGTCGGGCGACGACCTGGCAAATGCCGACCGTGGCTCGAAGGAACGTATCGGACAAATCTATGTATGTGCTGGCGCAAACCGTATTCCTGTAGACGAACTTGTGGCTGGTGATATTGGTTGCACAGTTAAGCTGAAAGATGTAAAGACAGGAAACACCCTCAATGGTAAGGATTGCGAATGGAGGTTTGACTTCATCAAGTATCCTAACCCCAAATTCTCACGTGCAATCAAGGCTGAGAATACTGCTGAAACAGAAAAGCTGATGGTTGCGCTTCTGCGTATGCATCAGGAAGACCCGACATGGCTCGTTGAACAGAGCAAGGAATTGCGTCAGACTATTGTACGCGGACAGGGTGAGTTCCATCTCCGTACATTGAAGTGGCGTCTGGAGAACAACGAGAAGCTGAACGTTAAGTTTGAGCCTACACGCATTCCTTATCGCGAAACCATCACTAAGATGGCACGTGCTGAGTATCGTCATAAGAAGCAGTCGGGTGGTGCAGGACAGTTCGGTGAAGTACATCTCATCATTGAGCCGTATGCAGAAGGAATGCCCGATCCAACATCTTACAAGATTAACGGTCAGGAGTTCAAGATTAACATCAAGGGTCGTGAAGAAGTAAATCTGGAATGGGGCGGTAAGCTCGTGTTTATCAACTCTGTTGTAGGTGGTGCCATTGATACACGCTTCATGCCTGCAATACTGAAGGGTATTATGGACCGTATGGAGCACGGACCTCTTACTGGCAGCTATGCACGCGACGTGAGAGTGATTGTTTACGACGGCAAGATGCACCCGGTAGACTCTAACGAGTTGTCGTTTATGCTTGCTGCACGCAATGCTTTCTCTGCAGCATTTAAGGAGGCTGGTCCGAAGATTCTGGAGCCTATCTACGACCTCGAAGTTTATGTTCCTGCCGATTACATGGGCGACGTAATGAGTGACCTGCAGGGACGCAGAGCTCTCATTATGGGTATGGATAGCGAGGCAGGATACCAGAAACTCCAGGCTAAGATTCCATTGAAGGAACTGAGCAACTATTCTATCTCATTGAGTAGCCTCACTGGCGGACGTGCTTCGTTCACAACCAAGTTTGCAAGTTACGAGCTTGTTCCGAACGATCTGCAGCAGAAGCTTATTGACGAACATGCTGCCGAGACAGCAGATGAGGAATAATAAGAGTTTTATAACTTATTATTAAAGGCGGTAACGCTTTAGTTACCCAGAGAAATGGTAAGATAGTTTATTTGCGAATATCGCTTGGATAAACTGTCTTACCTTTTTTGTGTTCTTGCGAATAACGTGAATTTAAAATAATTTAATTTCTTTGTGTTGTCTTCTTTTTCCTGTAACTTTGCAATATGAATATGAATATCTGCAAATACATAATAACGTTGGTCTGTACGCTTAGTTGGACTGGCGTTTCGGCTCAAGACAATCAGGTGCAATGTGAAGATACGTGCTCGCATGTCCACGGAATAGATTTAAGCCACTATCAAGGCGAAGTGTTTTGGGAGGCAATAGGTGACAACTCAAAGATGGCATACGTCTATCTTAAAGCTACAGAAGGAGGCGACCGTATAGACGATAAGTATGAACGGAACATTGAACTGGCGCATAAGTATGGGTTGAAAGTAGGCTCTTATCATTTCTTCCGTCCTAAGACACCGCTTAAGCTACAGCTTGAGAATTTTATGGCTCAATGTCGTCCGTCGCAGCAGGACTTGATACCTATGATTGATGTAGAGACAAAGCAAGGACTGTCTAATGATGCCTTTCGCGATTCGTTGATGACATTTCTGACAATGGTGGAGAAAGCATATCACCAGAAGCCGCTGGTGTATACCGGAACCAACTTCTACAATAAATATATGTCTGGGCTGATGAACGGCTACAAGCTTATGATAGCCCAGTATTCTTTTAACGAGCCTGTACTGAACGATGGTAACGACTATATGTTGTGGCAGTATACGGGTAAGGGACATATTGACGGTATACGTGGATATGTAGACAAGAGTCGCTTTATGGGACGTCACGGATTGCGCGAAATCCGATTCAGACATTATTGAAGTAAAACACTTGTCGTATAAAGCTCATATAATAAACTATAACGTGATAAATCAAATATTAATATCGTATAATGGCAATAATAAAATGTCCGGAGTGCAATCACGAGATTAGTGATAAGGCTCCAGTATGTCCCTGTTGCGGGGCTCCTATTGCAGACCATGTAGTGACATGCCCGGAATGTGGCAAGGTGTATTTCTCTAATCAGACAGAATGTCCGCAATGTCACCATTTGACGGGGAAGGAAGTGGCTGCTCAAGCCGATGTCCATACCAAACCTACCAATGTGCATAAGAACAATCGTATTATAATAATGGTGGTGGTGGCTGTAGCATTGGTAGTATGCGGAATTTGCTATGCCTTCTATCACAATGCCCAGTCGGACAAGGAGCAGATCGCTTATGAAGCGGCTATGGCAAGCCAGGATGCAGACGTATTGCAGAATTATCTTGCAATGTATCCTAATGCACCCGAAGAGCATGTTGACTCCATACAGGCGCACCTTGAAATGCTTAAAGCTATCGACCGGGATTGGACTAATGCTATGGTAAGTGGTTCGAAGAGTGCAATAGAGCGCTATCTTGCAGAGCATCCCAACTCACCTTTCAAGAGTACTGCACAGCATATGATTGACTCTATAGACTGGTCGGTGGCAAGTGCAGCTGGTAATGTGGAGTCGTTGGAGGCTTATATTGAGAGCCATCCCGATGGCGACTATGTTGAAGAGGCCAATGATGCAATTAAGAATCTTAACACAACAACGGTACAGCCAGAGGATAAACTTCTGGTGGCTGGTGTGTTCAACAGCTTCTTCCAAAGTCTGAATGCACGCGACGAGGAAGCTCTTACAAGCACAACAAGTCCGCTTATGACAAAGTTTCTCGGCAAAAGCAATGCCACACGTAGTGATGTCGTCACTTTCATGCATAAGATATATAAGAATGGTGTAAGCACAATGAAGTGGCAGCCGATGGACGATTACAAAATCAGCAAGAAAGACATAGGAAGCCAGAAGATAGAATATACTGTTGTCTTCTCGGCAAAGCAGACTGTGACACATGATGACGGAAGCGCCGAAGATTTGCAATACCGTGTAAATGCTAAAGTTAGTCCCGAAGGACTGATTTCTGAATTTAATATGGTAAAGATACTTGAATAAATATTTGCAGCGAAAAAAAACTGCAATTATGCTGACAATTCATTTTTTATAGTTAACTTTGCCGTTGACCTAAATTGAAGTAATTTTAAACGTTAAATATAAATTTATTATGGAAAATAACCAGAAGCTAATAGCCCAGTGTGAGGCAAGAGCCAAGCAGTGGCTTACGCCGGCATTCGACGAGGACACTCGTAAAGAGGTACAGGCTATGTTGGATTCAGAAGACAAGTCAGCCCTTATTGATGCATTCTATCAGAATTTGGAATTTGGTACAGGCGGTTTGCGTGGCACTATGGGTGTCGGTACTAACCGTATGAACAAGTATATAGTAGGTATGGCCACACAGGGCTTTGCCAACTACATCCTCAAGGCTTTCCCTGGTGAGGAAAACCTCTCTGTTGTTGTAGGTCACGACTGCCGCAACAACTCACGTCTCTTCGCTGAGACTGTAGCAGCTATCTTCTCTGCCAATGGCATCAAGGCTTACTTGTTTGAAAGCCTTCGTCCGACACCTGAGATTTCATTTGCTATCCGCGAGTTGGGAGCTAAGGCTGGTGTTAATGTTACAGCTTCGCACAATCCTAAGGAATACAACGGCTATAAGGCTTACTGGAGCGACGGCGCACAGGTGCTTGCTCCGCACGATACCGGCATCATCGATGAGGTGAACAAGGTTTGTATCGACGACGTTAAGTTCGAGGCTAACTGGGATAAGATTCAGATTATCGGTGGCGAGATGGACTACGACTATATGGAGGCTGTTCGCTCGGCAATGGTCGACCAGGACGTTATCAACCGTCAGAAGGATCTCAACATCGTTTATACTCCGATGCACGGAACAGGTCGTGTTATCGTGCCTCTCTGCTTGCGTTCTTGGGGATTCCAGAACATCAACGTTGTGCCAGAGCAGATGATAATTGACGGCAACTTCCCGACAGTAGTATCGCCTAACCCAGAGAACTCTGAGGCTATGACTCTCGGTATGAAGCTCGGTACAAAGCTCAATGCTGACCTTGTAGTTGCTACTGACCCTGATGCAGACCGTCTTGCTATTGTATGTCGTGACGACAAAGGCGAGTGGGTGATCATCAACGGCAATCAGACTGCTATGATGTTCTGCTACTACATCATTGAGAACAAGAAGAAGCTTGGCAAGCTTAAGCCGACTGACTTCCTCGTTAAGACTATTGTTACAACTGAGGTTATTGCTGAGATTGCCAAGAAGAATAACGTAGAACTGCGCGACTGCTACACAGGCTTCAAGTGGATTGCACGCGAGATAGCTATCTCTGAGGGCAAGCAGCAGTATATTGGTGGTGGTGAGGAGAGCTTCGGCTTCTTGCCATACGACAAGGTTCGTGATAAGGACGCTCCTGCTTCTATCTGCCTCATCTGCGAAATCGCAGCCTGGGCTAAGGACCAGGGCAAGACTCTCTACGACCTTCTCATGCAGATTTATGCTGACTATGGATTCTCTAAGGAGTTTACAGTTAACGTAGTACGTCCGGGTAAGACAGGTGCTGACGAAATCAAGCAGATGATGGCAGACTTCCGTGCTAATCCTCCTAAGGAGCTTGGCGGAAGCAACATTTGCCTCTGGAAGGACTATCAGACCCTGACAGCAACACGCGAGGACGGTTCTGTAGAGAAGCTCGAAATGCCTACTACAAGCAACGTTCTGCAGTGGTTCTGCACAGACGGTACTAAGGTGAGCGTACGTCCGTCGGGTACTGAGCCTAAGATTAAGTTCTATATTGAGGTGAAGGATCCTTCGTTCAAGTGTGCCGGATGCTACCAGCGTTGCAATAAGGCTGCTGAGGAGAAGATTGAGGCCATCAAGAAGAGCCTTAACCTCGACTAATCGGTCTTTAACCTAAGTAAGATAATCAGATAAAATAATGTGGGAGACTTCGGCTAAAAGTATTTTTGCCTAAGTCTCCCTTTTTGGTTTTTAGGAAAATGAACAATAAACTCTTCATTACTGCAGCAATTGCATTCGGACTGGCGCATACGGCTGTCAGTATGGCTGCTGCTGATAACGCCTCGAAGGCTATTTTTTCCACGAAGGTGAACACGCTCATTGGGACCGACTATACAGGTAATACTTATCCAGGAGCCCAAACCCCGTTTGGAATGGTGCAGCTCAGTCCTGACAACGGATTGCCTGGTTGGGACCGTATTGCGGGCTACTTCTATCCCGATAGCACAATCGCCGGATTTTCGCATACACATCTTTCGGGAACGGGTGCTGGCGACTTGTATGACATTTCTTTCTTGCCAGTAACGTTGCCCCTTAATGATGCGCCCGCTCCACTCGGCATTCATTCCAAGTTCAGTCACGATGATGAGACTGCACATGCCGGATATTATCAGGTTCGTCTCACCGACTATGACATTAATGTAGAGCTTACAGCAACACCAAGATGTGGAGTGCAGCGTTACACATTTCCTAATAAAGGACGCCAGCGTATGGTAATCCTTAACCTTACGAAGGCTATGAACTGGGACGCTACCAAAGACACCAAGATAACGCAAATAGACAAGTGTACTATTGAGGGCTATCGCTTTTCTGACGGTTGGGCGCGTAATCAGCGTGTGTGGTTCCGTACACGATTCTCGCAACCTATAGATAACATCCAGTTCGAACGTACCGAACTGAAGACTGAGGATGGACATGTTACAGGCTATGGTTATGTGGCACGTATCATGTTTGCTTCTGACGGACCATCGCAGCTGACGCTTGTCACGGCTTTGTCGGCAACGGGTCAGGATGGTGCAGCAAAGAACCTGGCTGCTGAGGCCCCTAATGATGATTTCGATTATTATCGTAGTCTGGCAGAAGGACAATGGAACCAGGAATTGGGAAGAATAGAGGTGGAAGGTGGCACAGCGTCTCAGCAGACAACATTCTATACTGCTTTATATCATGCCATGATAGCCCCCACATTACTTAATGATGTAGACGGAACCTATATGGGAGCCGACCGTAAGATACACCATGCAAGCGGATGGAATAATTATGAGACTTGTTCGTTGTGGGATACCTATCGTGCCGCTCATCCTTTGTATACCATTGTCGACCCCAAGCGTGCTGGCGATATGGTAAATTCGCTTGTCGCATTCAGTAAGGAGAATGGCAGGCTGCCCGTGTGGAATATGTGGGCATCGGAAACGGATATGATGATAGGTTATCATGCCGCATCGGTTATTGCTGAAGCGGTATTGAAGGGTGTTCCGGGAATAAATGCGGGTGAGGCCCTTGCTGAATGTGTGAAGACAGCCAATCTTGATGATTATCGCGGCATAGGACTGTATAAACGTCTTGGCTATGTGCCATATGATGTGAAGGAACCTACATTGGGTGATGACTGGTCGCTGTCGCGTACTTTGGAGTATGCATACGATGACGCTTGTATTGCTGCCCTTGCAAAGCATTTGGGCAAGAAGGACATAAACAAGACGTTTGCAAAGCGTGCCCAAAACTATCGTAATGTATATTGTCCGGGTTCTACGTTCATGCAGCCGCGTGACTCCAAGGGCAACTTCCAGCCCAATTATTCGCCCGACGATTATACGTCGCACATCTGTGAGTCGAACGGATGGCACTATATGTGGTCGGTACAGCACGACATAAAGGGACTTGAGGCGCTTGTGGGAGAGCAACGCTTTGCTGACAAACTCGACAGCCTGTTCACGTATACACCTGCTGCCAATGCCGAATTGCCTCTCTTCAGTACGGGAATGATAGGGCAGTATGCTCACGGCAATGAGCCGAGTCATCATGCAGCCTATATATTCAACAAGATAGGACAGTCCGAGAAGACCCAGCGCTATGTTCACGAGATTCTGACAAAACTCTACAACGACTCTCCGGCTGGCTTGTGTGGCAACGAAGATTGCGGACAGACGTCGGCATGGTATGTCTTCTCAGCCATGGGTTTCTATCCGATGAACCCGATAAGCTGCGAGTATGAGATGGGTACGCCACTCTTCGATCGTGTAACGTTGCACTTGGATAACGGCAAGACTTTTGTCGTTGAGGCTATAGGCAAGACTCCTGACGGTTATAAAGTTAAGGACGTAGAACTTAACGGCCGACGATTGAAGGCGACTTACATTACCCACAAGGACATAGTAAGAGGCGGCAAACTGAAGTTCATTATGAAATAAAAAGTAGCGTATGAATGATTTCTGGAATAAAAGACTTGGTAGCGACGATGACTATAGGCGCGACGAGTTGATAAAGAAAATTGTTGATGTGATAGAACATATGAGTATAGAAGAGCTTGAAGCTTTGGCTTACGGAATGTCTACCAAGACGGCTGCTTCGGAACTATAACCTGATTGGTACTGGAGTTTATTATTAATATACTTTGCGGTTTATTATTAATATACTTCACGTTTTATTATTAATATACTTTGCGGATTAAATAAAAATAGGGGTGTGTCACTATTCAGACGCACCCCTATTTATGTTTTATATATTATGTGTTTATCCGCAGCAGAACAGAACGATGAGCTGTGCTGTGAAGATACGCAAGAACATTGACAGCGGATATACTGTAGAGTAGCCGATGGCAGGGGCCTCACGCGAGCAGATAGAGTTGGCGTAAGCCAATGCTGGAGGGTCGGTACATGTACCGGCAAGCATACCCATAATGGTGAAGTAGTTGAACTTGAACTTCAATCGGGCTATCGTACCGATTATAAGAATAGGTATGATAGTGATGAGGAAGCCTGTGAACACATACATCAATCCGTCGCCTTCTACTACTGTATCCCAGAAGTGTGCGCCTGCCTTTACGCCTACGCTGGCAAGGAAGAGTACAAGACCCATTTCACGGAGCATCATATTGGCTGATGTGGTGGTATAGGTGTTGAGCTTCATACGATGGCCGAAACGACCGATGAGGATAGCGATGATAAGCGGACCACCTGCGATACCGAGCTTCATAGGAACTGGCATACCAGGGATGGCGAAAGGTATGCTTCCGAAGAGAATACCTATAATGATACCGATGAAGATAGTGGCGATGTTAGGAGTGTCAAGACGCTTGACAGAGTTGCCCATAAGGTCGGCAATGCGGTTGACATTGTCTGTAGGACCAACTACAAGAATCTTATCGCCTACCTGGAAACGGTAGTTGCGCGATGCGAAGAGGTCCATACCCTGACGTGAGATACGTGTCACAGTCACACCATAAACGCTTGAGAAGTGCATCTTGCCGAGTTCCTTGCCGTTCATTGACGGGTTGGTGATGACGATACGCTTAGATATAAGCGGCTGGTTGCTTTGGTCTTCCTCCCAAGGCTTTTCTATCTCCGGGCCGATAAAAGCCTGGATAGCCTCTGCGTCAGCTGCAGCACATACTACGAGTACTTCGTCGCCCATATGGAATACGTCTCGTGAACTTGGTATAGACACATTGCCATCATGCAGAAGACGTGAGAAAACAACATCGCGGTTCAGAAACTCGTTAATCTGCTTGACTGTGCGTCCTGCAAGATAGGTATTGTCTACCTTAAGGTGCATCTGCAAAGGCTTGGTGTGAGCGTTGTCGCCTGCTTCTTCTTTGAGTTCTTCTTCTTCCTCTTCGAGCTTAGTACGTGTGAGGAAGCGTACGGCAATTGTAGCTCCGATAATGCCAAGCACGCCGAGCGGATAGGCGCAGGCATAACCGGCTGCAATCTGAGGTACAGCACCGTCTACAGCCTTCCATACTGATTCGAGAGCCTCATTGGCAGCACCAAGACCTGGGGTATTGGTCACGGCACCATAAAGAGTGCCCACCATCATAGGCAAGTTGGTCTTGTCGTTGGTGTCGAAGAAGATGAAGTAGCATGCGAACATTACGCCGACGTTCAGCAATACAAGTGTTGTAGAGAGCAAGTTGAGCGTAACGCCACCCTTTTTGAAACTCTCGAAGAAGCCCGGACCAACCTGAAGACCGATACAGAATACGAACAGAATAAGTCCGAAGTCCTGAATAAAGCTCAAGATGTTGGTAGGGCCGGTAAAACCGATGTGTCCTGCCACGATACCGGCAAAGAGCACAAACGTCACTCCGAGTGAGATGCCGCCAATCTTAATTTTTCCCAACAGAATACCAACGGCAATTACCACGGCATAGAGCAGGGCGATGTGGGCAATGGACTCGGTGTTTGTGAATAAGTTGATTATCCAATCCATTGTTTTGAGTGATGTTTAAATTAGTATATTAATAATGTCTCTGTTTTTTTCTTAGGCAACTTTATTAATGAGATGCTATGGTGTTTGAAGCCATAGCCTCTCATTGTGTGTGTAATTAGTAGCTGCGAGCTATGATGACGCGTTGTGTAGCGGGCTTGCCCGATACCATATCCACGCCTGGTGTTTGTTCGAACATGAACGGCACGCAGCGTATTGTTGCCTGTGTGTCTTCTTTGATCTTGGCCTCAGTCTCGGCTGTGCCGTCCCAGTGGCAGAGGAAGAAACCGCCATTCTTTACACGCTCCTTGAACTCCTCGTAGTTGTCGCACTCATATACGTGAGCATCACGGTAAGCACGAGCCTTCTCGAAGATGTTCTTCTGGATGTCTTCCAGCATATCCTTCACGCGCTCTACGATGCCGTCGAAGCTTACGTTCTCCTTCTCCAAGGTATCACGACGCATGATCTCGATGGTGTTGTTCTCCAAGTCACGGCCACCCATGGCGAGACGAACAGGTACACCCTTTAATTCGTAGTCAGCAAACTTGAAGCCAGGACGCTTAGCTGTGTTGTCATCATACTTCACGCTGATGCCCAACTCGCGGAGCTGGTCGATGACAGGCTGCAGCTTGGCAGTAATCTGAGCCAACTGCTCGTCGCCCTTGTTGATAGGAATGATTACCACCTGGATAGGAGCCAGCTTTGGAGGCAATACCAGACCGTTGTCATCGCTGTGAACCATGATGAGGGCACCCATCAGTCGGGTAGAAACACCCCATGAAGTAGCCCATACATACTCAGGCTTGTTCTCCTTATTCAGATAGGTAACATCGAAGCTCTTGGCGAAGTTCTGACCCAGGAAGTGAGAAGTACCGCTCTGCAGCGCCTTGCCATCCTGCATCATTGCCTCGATGGTATAAGTGTTGAGAGCACCGGCGAAGCGTTCTGTCTCACTCTTCACACCCTGCAATACAGGCACACCCATATACTTCTCAGCAAATTCAGCATATACCTTCAGCATCTCCTGAGCCTTTGCTTCTGCCTCTTCCTTGGTAGCATGAGCAGTATGACCCTCCTGCCAGAGGAACTCAGAAGTACGGAGGAATGGACGGGTACGCATCTCCCAACGCATCACGTTACACCACTGGTTGCAGAGGATAGGGAGGTCACGCCATGAATGAATCCAGTTCTTATATGTGTTCCAGATGATGGTCTCTGAAGTAGGGCGGATGATCAGCTCCTCATCGAGCTTGGCATTAGGATCCACCTCAACCTCTGTTCCATCTTCTGTAGAACGAAGACGATAGTGAGTAACCACAGCACACTCCTTGGCGAAACCTGCCACGTGCTCTGCCTCGCGAGAGAAGAAGCTCTTCGGGATGAGGAGAGGGAAGTATGCGTTCTGTACACCTGTCTGCTTAAACATCTTGTCGAGCTGCTGCTGCATCTTCTCCCAGATTGCGTAGCCGTATGGTTTGATGATCATACAACCACGAACTGGTGACAACTCTGCGAGGTCAGCCTTTACTACCAAATCATTGTACCACTGACTGTAGTTGTCAGCGCGCTTGGTTAAATTCTTAAGTTCTTTAGCCATATTACTAATTATATATTTTGTTTTTAAATTCTGCTAGATAGCTTGAGCGTGTAAACACGATGTATCTTGAGCGTGAAAACACGGTCAATAGGGAATTTCCGCCCCGAAATAGGCGATTTCCTTTCGCCATTTGGACAAATACCCTTAAATTTGCATGCAAAATTACAAAAAAATATTAGAAAACCCTCCATATTGGAGAAAAAAGACGTATCTTTGCATTTAAATAACATAAATATAGGAGAATTATAGTATGAAAAAGATGAAATTTACTGCTGCAGCGCTCTCAATGCTGCTCGTTTTGGGAAGTTGTGGAACTAGTCAGAAGACTGGTACTGCTGCTGGTGCAGGTGCTGGTGCTGCTCTTGGTGCTTTGGTTGGTGGTTTGCTCAATAACAGCCATCGTGGTACAGGTGCAGTGGTAGGTGCTGCTATCGGTGCTGCTGTTGGTGGAACAGCGGGTAACTTGATTGGAAAGCACATGGATAAGGTAAAGGCTGAGGCAGAGGCTGTGAAGAATGCGCAGGTTTCTACCGTTACAGATGCCAATGGTTTGACAGCTGTCAAGGTAACCTTCGATTCTGGTATCCTCTTCCAGACCAACAAATATGCGCTCAATGCAAGCGCTAAGAACGACTTGGCTCAGTTTGCCCAGGTTTTGAAGAACAATGCCGACTGCGAGGTAGCTATTCAGGGTTATACTGATGCTACTGGTAATGATGGCATCAACTTGCCTTTGAGCCAGAATCGTGCCAATGCCGTTTCTAACTACTTGAAGTCATGCGGTGTTACAAGCAGCCAGATCAAGAGCGTAGAGGGTTTGGGTTCAGCTAATCCTGTGGTGAATACTACAGCAGCCTGCGCTCAGAACCGTCGTGTAGAGGTTTACATGTATGCTAGCCAGGCAATGGTGAATGCTGCTAACAATGGTACATTGAAGTAAAAACGAATGAGGTTCCCGAAAAGGAAAAAGAAGATAGATGATTCTAAAAAAGATCAGAAATATCGTAAGATGGGTGGTGGTGCTGTTTTTCAGTACCACCATTCTTGCTGTAGTAGCCTACCGTTTTATTCCGGTATATGTTACTCCGTTGATGATTATCCGCTGTTTTCAGCAAGTGGCTGATGGTGAAAGTATTACCTTGCATCATCACTGGGTTTCTATGGATAAGATATCCCCTCACATGCCTGTGGCGGTGATGGCGAGCGAGGATGCCCGATTCCTCAAGCATCATGGCTTCGACTTCAATGCCATCGAAAGTGCTGCCAAGAACAATGCACGAGGCGGTAAGGTGCATGGTGCCAGTACCATCAGTCAGCAGACCGCCAAGAACGTTTTCCTCTGGCCGGGCCGTTCCTGGACCCGCAAGGGATTTGAGGTGTATTTCACCTTTCTCATCGAAATGATGTGGAGCAAGCAGCGCATCATGGAGGTCTATCTCAACAGTATCGAGATGGGACCGGGTATCTATGGTGTCGATGCCGTGGCTGAGTATCATTTCAACAAGAAAGCACAGGATCTCTTCCGTGACGAGTGTGCCCTGATAGCTGCTACGCTGCCTAATCCTAGAAAGTTCAGCTCCCTGTATCCGAGCGCTTATATGAAGAAGCGCCAGCGACAGATTGAACATCAGATGAAATTCATCCCTTCGTTCCCTCGTGAGGGTGAAGACTACGACCCAAGCACGGCTGTAGGTGGATATAGGGGGAAGTGAAAAGTGAAAAGTGAAGAGTGAAAAATCTGGTAAATATTGATTAATGGATTTATTGAACGACTTGAATGATGCGCAGCGTGCTGCGGTAGAGTATATTGACGGACCTTCGCTGGTGATTGCCGGTGCAGGTTCGGGCAAAACGCGTGTGCTTACCTATAAGATTGCTTATCTCCTGAGCCAGGGTATGAAGCCTTGGAGCATCATGGCACTTACCTTTACCAATAAGGCGGCAAGGGAGATGAAGGAACGTATCGGAAAACTGGTGGGCGGTGACCTCGCCCAGCATCTCTATATGGGTACCTTCCATAGCATATTCTCCCGTATTCTCCGTGCCGAAGCTGAGCATATCGGTTTCAATAATAATTTTACCATCTATGATGAAAGTGACTCTCGCTCACTGCTGAAGGCTATCATCAAGGAGATGGGACTGGATGACAAGGCCTATAAGCCTGCTGCTGTTCATGCCCGGATTTCTATGGCGAAGAACAACCTGGTAACTGCCGAAGCCTATGATAGCGACCCTGCCATCCTGGAGCAGAACAAACGTGCCAAGATGCCTGCCATCGGAAAGATTTATGTGGCTTATGTGCAGCGTTGCCGTCAGGCGAATGCGATGGACTTTGATGATCTCCTGATGCTTACTTTCCAGCTTTTCAGAGATCACGAGGAAATCAGACAGAAGTATGCCGGCAGGTTCGATTATATCCTGGTGGATGAGTATCAGGATACCAACCATGTGCAGATGTCTATCGTGATGCAGCTCTGTAAGGAAAAATTGCGTGTCTGTGCCGTGGGTGATGATTCGCAGAGTATCTATAGCTTCCGTGGTGCCAACATCGACAATATATTGAATTATCAGAAACAATTGCCTGGAACCCAACTTTTTAAACTGGAACAGAACTACCGCTCTACTCAAACTATCGTAGAGGCAGCCAACAGTCTGATTCATCATAACCGCAATCAGATTCAGAAAGAGGTGTTCAGCAAAAATGATAAAGGAGAGAAGATTCTGTATAAGCCTGCCTACAGCGACAAGGAGGAGGCTCTGATAGTGGCGAAGAATATCCAGCGCATCAAGCGGCAGGATGATTGCGGATACGATCAATTTGCCATTCTCTATCGCACCAATGCCCAGAGCCGCAGCTTCGAGGAGGAATTCAGGAAGCAGGGCATTCCATATCGTATTTATGGTGGCTTGAGTTTCTATCAGCGTAAGGAAATCAAGGATATCATCGCCTATTTCCGTCTCGTTGCCAACCCTGACGATGAGGAGGCTTTCAAGCGTATCATCAATTATCCGGCTCGTGGCATCGGTGCTACTACCGTGATGAAAATTGCCGATTGTGCCCATCAGAACCAGGTGAGTTTCTGGGAGGTAATAGGTAATGTGGAGCATTACGGACTGAATGTCAACAAGGGTACGCAGACGAAGCTCGAGAAATTCCGCCTGCTCATCTCTTCGTTCATCGACCGTTCGCATACCCTGGATGTCTATGAACTGGGTGATGCCATCATCAGGGAGAGTAGAATCAGCGAGGATATCATGTCGGGCAAGAATGCCGACGACCTGGCTCGCCAGGAAAACCTGGAGGAGTTTCTGAGTGGTATGCAGACCTTCGTGGCTGGACGCCAGGAAGAGGGACGAATGGATGAAGCCTATCTTACTGATTATCTGCAGGACGTGGCGCTGCTGACGGATGCGGACAGTGAGGGAGAGAAGGATGAACCGAGAGTTTCGCTCATGACGATTCATGCGGCAAAGGGTCTGGAGTTTGCTACTGTTTTCGTAGTAGGTTTGGAGGAGAATATCTTCCCGAGTCCGCTTGCTGCAATCTCTGTCAGGGAACTGGAAGAGGAGCGCCGTCTGCTCTATGTCGCGATTACCCGTGCCGAGAAGCATTGCATCCTGACCAATGCCAAGAACCGTTTCCGATATGGCAAGATGGAATTTGATAATCCGAGCCGCTTCATCGATGAGATTGATGCCAGTCTGATAGAGGGAGGAGAAGAGGCTCCTGAATCTTCATTCGGTGGGGGAAGAAGTTCGTATGGTGGCTATGGTTCTGAAGGTGGCTATGGTGGAAGAATGCCATGGGATAGAGACAGGTCAGGCTATAGACGTGATTATCAGAACTCTAAGCCCGTAGCTTCGCAGTTCATGGCTGATCCTAAACCAGCATTTGCTTCCTCAGCTGCAGGTTCTCTCTGCGAGGGCTGTAGAATCGAGCATCAGCGTTTTGGAATAGGAACGGTATTGAAGATTGAAGGAACCGGCGAGAACACGAAGGCTACCGTAGAGTTCCAGAATGCAGGAACCAAGCAGTTGCTTCTGAAGTTTGCCAAGTTCACCATTCTCTCATAGAAAATAGAAAGAAGATAAAACAGAGGATATGAAAAAATCCCAGCTGGAAAAGAACTTCCAGCTGGGATTTTCTCATATAGAATCTTTTTTTATAAAGCTTCATCATCAGGACGCTGAATGGTAGGCTTCTTGATTTTTGGAAGATGCTTCTTGCGTCGCAGCCAGGCAGCCTTGCGCTGCTCGTAATCTTCGCGGTGGCGTTCAAGGAAATTATCTGCCATGAATTTATTCCTTGAACTTACTGTAGATCACCTTGATCTGAACAGGACCTGTAGCCACCCGCTTGCCGTCCTTGGTGGTGTAATCCTTGTCAGGATCATCCGTTGCCTTGATCAGTCGGGTAGAGGTGAGCTGCATGTCGTGATTAATCTTGGTAATCACGGTAGCATTGTTCTGTGTACTTGTGGTCAAGGTTACAGGAACCAGCACCACCTTGTTCCAGTTTTCACTCTTGCCCTTGTTCTTGTACATCGCAGTAACCAGGTTACTGATGTTATAGAAGGTATAGGCATTCTTCACGCCTGTAGAGTTCTTGTTGTAAGAAGCCGTATAGGAGGTGCGGTTGTCTGTCAGCTTGTTCTTCTCGAAGAAGGCATCCAGACTGTCTTTCTGTACCATCAGGATAGTAGAAGGAACACTGAACTGATAGTTGTTGTTGTTATCTACATTGTTCATTCTAGGGAAAGAGATGGTAGCTGTATTCAGCGTATCCTTCTCATGACCCTTCATGATATCCTCTACTGGCAGCGTTACTTCTGTGAAGATGCCGGCTGGAGACTTCAGGTAGGTGCAGCTCTCATCCTTTGCCAGATTAGCCAAAGTCTTGCTGTCGTTGGTAATCTTGTTGAGCTGCAACACCTCTTCTGTACCGTCAAAGCGGTTGAAAGCGAGACCTGTTACGATACTGTCGTTGCCCGCAGAGTTCTTCACCGTCTTCTGGATCTTGTAGTAGAACTGCAACTCGGTATTCCAGATATTGGCTACGTTTCCGATACCGCCGGCATGCTTAACATAGAAACCAGGACAAACCTTGTTGAGGAAGTCCCAGTTGGTCTTGAAGTACTCAGGGTGATCCACGAAGGTATTCATCACGTAAGAACCGTAGTTCTTGTAGGTCTTGCCATCCTTTGCCGTATATGGCTTGTTCAGATAGATCTTGAAAGCCATCGTCGTGCTGTTCAGGTTATAGGTGGCGCTCGACTGATAGTTGTTCTCGCTCACCCAGTTGTCCTTGAAGGCATCATAGTCTGAGTAATACTCCTGATTCTCGCTCATCGGTTTACTCATCTCGTAGGCTGTAGCCTTCATCGGTGCGAGGGTATCACCGTATGTAGTCTTGTATGATACCAGGAGATAGCATGAGTCCGCCTCGATCTTGCCATCGTGTGCATTGCGGATGTACTCCAGAGTGTCCAGACTGAATGATGACAATACGCCAAACTGGGTCATATAGTCGCCAGCTACGTAGGTACCGGTCTCAGGATCTTTCACATTACCGATCATACCCGTATTGTTTCGGCTCAGAACCGGGCCTGAAACGATGGAGCGTGAGGTGACGTTGAACACCTGGTCTTTGATAGAGATATTATCAACGTCGTTGGTGATCGACGATCCGATGTTGTCGGTGGTGTCATCACATGCAGCAATAGTCATTGCTGCTATAAATAATGCTGTAAATAGTCTTAAAATCTTCATTATCCTTGAAATGTGTCTAATATCTGAAGCTTACTCCTCGTCAGGGCATACTTCGTTGATGAATGTCTTGTAGGCATCCGCAAAGTCATCGCCAGGATAAGCGAGGGTTGGCTTGCTCTTCTCATTGGCATAATCCAAGAGAGTTCTGTCTGACAGGCTTTCGCCTTCAATCACGCCGTCGCTGTAGTCGATGGCCATCTTGCCCAGCTCGATGAAGTCGAAGTCCTCCTTGTAGTCAGAGAGCAGTTCCGACTTGGCATCACGGAACTCCACGCAGCGCTTGAAGTGTGCGCCGAGTTCGCCCTTCTGCTCGTTGGTATAGAGTGAGATGATCACCTTTGAGTTGGCGAAAGAAGGCTCCTCAGCGTATGCCGTCTTGATATAGAAAGGAACCACAGCGCTTACCCAGCCCTGACATACGATGACGTCTGGCTGCCAGCGAAGCTTCTTCACGGTTTCCAGTACGCCGCGTGCGAAGAAGATGGCGCGCTCCCCATTATCTTTATATTCTACACCCTGCTCGTCGGCTGCCATCTGGCGGCGGGTGAAGTAATCGTCGTTATCAATGAAATAGATTTGTTGACGTGTTGTTGGTATAGATGCAACCTTGATGATCAGCGGATGGTCTGTATCATCGATGATAAGGTTCATACCAGACAGGCGAATCACCTCGTGCAGCTGGCCGCGACGCTCATTGATGGTGCCCCATTTAGGCATAAAGGTGCGAATCTCAAAGCCTGCTTCCTGCATTTTCTGAGGTAATTCGCGTCCCATGATAGACATGTGGGTCTCGGCTACGTATGGGTCGATCTCCTGATTGATAAATAATACTTTCTTTGCCATAAATTTAATTATTATTCTTACGAATTAGGTGCAAAGGTACAAAAAAAACTCCAAAAAAGCGTATTTTTCTTCTGAAATTCAATAATTTCGGCAATAATTCGCATATTTTTAGGTTTTTTCTTTCTTATTTGAGAAAAAAGTTGTTATTTTGCACCCGAAAACAGATAAGAAGATGAAAGTAATCAATAAGATTGTTGACCTCCAGAACGAACTTTTCGATCGTCGCAAGGAGGGAAAGGAAATCGGCCTTGTGCCAACTATGGGTGCGCTTCATGAGGGTCATGCCTCTCTGGTAAAGCGCAGTGTTGAGGAAAACGGTGTTACGGTAGTTTCCGTTTTCTTGAATCCTACTCAGTTTAATGACAAGGGTGACCTGGAGCGTTATCCACGTACACTTGATGCTGACTGCAAGCTCCTTGAGGCTTGTGGCGCTGACTATGTGTTTGCTCCTTCTGTAGAGGAGATGTATCCTACACCGGATACCCGCCACTTCGAGTTCCCTCCGGTAAGTACCGTGATGGAGGGTGCCAAGCGTCCGGGCCACTTCAATGGTGTATGCCAGGTAGTTAGTCGCCTGTTCTTTATCGTTCATCCTAACCGTGCTTATTTCGGTGAGAAAGACTGGCAGCAGATTGCTGTCATCAAGCAGCTCGTGAAGTACATCAACAGTGATGTGCAGATTGTGGAGTGTCCTATCATCCGTGATGAGGATGGCTTGGCTAAGAGCAGCCGCAATACATTGTTGACCGCTGATGAGCGTGCCATCGCACCGAATATCTATAAGGCTTTGAAGGCGAGCGTAGAGTTTGCCAAGAATCATACTGTGCAGGAAACTCACGACAAGGTAGTGAGCGACATCAATGCCGTAGAGGGGCTGGAGGTAGAGTATTTCCAGATTGTGGATGGCGACAGCCTGCAGGATGTGGCATCATGGGAGGATAGCGCCTACGTGGTAGGTTGCATCACCGTATATTGCGGCAAGACTCCTATCCGTCTCATCGACCATATCAAGTATAAAGGATAATTTCTCTATAGATTTCTTTATTAAGTTTAATCCGTAATAGATAAAAGTAATAACAGAACAATGCAGATTGAAGTATTGAAGAGTAAGCTCCATTGTGTGACTGTAACTGAGGCTAATCTGAATTACATGGGTAGCATCACGATAGATGAGGATCTGATGGACGCAGCTAACCTGATAGCAGGAGAGAAGGTGCAGATTGTGGATAATAATAATGGCGAGCGCCTGGAGACCTATATCATTAAGGGTGAGCGTGGCAGCGGCTGCATCTGTCTGAATGGTGCTGCAGCCCGCAAGGTGCAGGTGGGTGATACCGTCATCATCATCGCCTATGCCCTGATGGACTTTGAGGAGGCAAAGACCTTCAAGCCTACCGTGGTTTTCCCTAAAGAGGGAAACAGGGTTTAATATTCAATGGAAACAAAAGAAAGGGTGTGTCATGGACTTTTGGCACACCCTTTCTTTTGTTTTATTACTATATTGACGATAGCGCTGTATCGGTACCACGCGTAGCGGTGTAATCGGTACCATGCTAT
>ERZ779669.155-NODE-155-length-43810-cov-5.370472_pt1 | contig 43810 bp, 44 predicted proteins | sample MGYA00511372_ERZ779669 | MGnify/ENA primary metagenome ERZ779669 (study PRJEB29588, sample SAMEA1967891) | human gut metagenome | biome: human gut; feature: human-associated habitat; material: faeces | place: Denmark | collected 2008/2010 ... | reverse complement strand
ATTGTGGCGATGGTGGACGCTAACATTCAGCGAGAGGAACTGTTGCCGAGTGAGAAAGCTTTTGCTTATAAGATGAAATTAGCAGCTATGAAAAGACAAGCAGGAAGACCAAAAAGTAATTCTGGCCAAAATGACCAGAATTTAATAGGAACTGTATCTAGGGATGTATTAGCAGAGCAAGTTGGAGAAAGTTCTAAACAGATTCAGCGTTACATTCGCCTGACAGAATTGATTCCTGAACTTCTTGATCTGGTAGATAACAAAAAGCTTCAATTCACGGTTGCTGTAGATATCTCTTACATCGATAAGGAAGTACAGGGATGGATTTACGAATATATCTGCGACACAGGATTTATCAAACCAAAACAGATTGCAGCACTCAGAAATCAGCTGAATGATGGACCAATCAATCAGATCCAGATGTTATCAATTTTCAATAACTGTGTGATGGCAAAGAAAGTATCCCGGTCTCTTACTTTCTCAGAAAAGAAACTGACAAAGTACTTTCCGGATGATTATACAGCCAAAGATATGGAGCAGGTGATTGAATCATTATTAGAAAAATGGATGCAGGAACAGTCCTGTTAAGGATAGAAAATGCTAAGAAAACAAAGTCAAAGAAGTTTAAAAAGAGGACTTCTTAGCAAAAAATGAAAGGAGGAAACTATGGAGAAAAAAATGACATTTAATTATTTTTACGGTACCGAAGCTGATCAGTTCAGCTTCTACCGCATACCAAAAGCATTATTTACAGACAGTTATTTTAAAGATTTATCGAGCGATGCTAAAATTTTATATGGACTGATGTTGGATCGAATGTCTCTTTCCATCAAGAATCAGTGGTTTGATGACAAAAACAGAGCATATATCTATTTTTCCATCGAAGATATCATGGAATTACTGAACTGTGGCAGAAATAAAGCCATCAAATCCATGAGAGAACTGGATGACGAAACAGGGATTGGCCTGATTGAGAAACGCAGACAGGGATTTGGAAAGGTGAACGTTATCTACGTGAAAACCTTTATGCCCGAGAAAACAGATGAGAAAAAATTTGAAGAGGAATTAAAGAAGTTTAAAAAACAAACTTCTTTGGAAAATGAGGAACCTACAGAAGTTTACAATTCAAACTTCATGAAGTCCCAAAATCAAACTTCTAGAAGTCCCGAAAACAAACTTCAAGAAGTTTACATTTCAAACCCTAATAATACTAATCTTAGTGATACTGAAATGAATGATAATAAATCTAATCATATCATATCTGTGGATGAGAAAAGATTTGATAGCGATAACCGCTCTGAGGATTATCAGGCTTATGAAAACCTTGTCAAAGAGACCATTGATTATGAATCACTGGAAGTAACCCATCATGACGATATGCGGCAGGTAGATGAAATCGTGAACCTGATCGTAGAGACTGTGATGTGTAAAAATGACAAGATCTTGATTGCCAGCAACTGGTATCCGGCATCACTGGTGAAGAAAAAATTTCTGATGCTGACCTATTCACATATCGAGTATGTCTTACACTGTATGAGTGGTAACACCACAAAGGTGAAGAACATCAAGAAATATTTATTAGCAGCTCTGTTTAATGCACCGTCAACGATGAACGGGTATTATCAGGCAGAGGTGAACCATGATATGCCAGGACTGGTAAGATAGGAGGTGCACATGTTTATTTTAAAACTTGCTGGGAAGATATTATTACTGCCGGTATGGCTGATCCTTTTTGTGATCGGCCTGGCAGTAAAAATGACAGTACAGACTTATGCGGTTGTCAGAGGAATCCTTGGATTTATATTCACTTTGTTGATTATAGCGACTGCATACTGTTACCATGACTGGGTACAGGTTGCATTTCTGTTTTCGCTGAGTGTAATTCTGTATCTGATCCTTTTTGCAGGAGTGTTCGTAGATACTGTACTGGACATGACAAGAGAACGTATTATTGATTTTATTATATCGTGAGGAGGATATGAAAATGAGCGAAAACAATGATTATATTCAGTTACCACCACTAAAAAAAGACACACCGTCCGATGTGGTAGCATTTATGTGGGAGTACATGAAAGTACCGGAGAATTCAAGAGAAAAAGTTAAGAATCTGCTTAAAGATGCAAATGAAAATGGAGTAAAATTAAGTCATCAGGCACCAACCCTGTATGAGGGCTATATTCCAGCCACGCCTGAAAAGCACAGAGAGGTATGGCATGAAAAGGTAAAAATAAAATTAACGGATGTGTTTGGATTGACGGATTCAGAAGCACAGAATGTCATTGAAAAGCTGGAAAGCATGAATTTAAAAGAGGCCTATGCGTATTTGGAGCAGGAATATGACTGGTACGGGGCAAGGTATTTATACGAGGACAGTACGTATTATAAGGGAACGGCAGAAGAAATCAATGCATATCTAGATAAAAAATTGGAAGATAAGACATTTTCTTTTTATTACGCAAGAAAATTTGCTGATTTTGCGGGTCTGTATATGGTGTTTTTTGCAATTATTATGTTGGCGGTTTTATTTTTACAAGATACAAAAAAGCATACTTATGAATTGTTGCATACAAAGCCTGTGACTGCCGGGAAGTATGTAATGGGAAAAGTGAGTGCAGGATTTACAATTTGTTTGCTTGTGCTAACTATTTTGAATATACTGTTTTGGGTATTGTGCCGCATCTATACAAAGGATAGTGGATTTGAAGTGCGACTATGGGATTTTGTGGCTTCTACGGTACTTTATATATTGCCTAATATGCTGATGATTGTGAGTATATATACATTGATTTCACTCATATTTAAAAATCCACTTCCGGGTGTACCACTTTTGATTCTTTATATGGTGTATTCCAATTTGGGCGGAACTAATGCAGAGGGAGTTTACGGATATTGGGGCAAACCTTTGGCAATCATGGTACGATTTCCGGGGCAGCTTTTTGATACGACACCGCCCCCGATGGCGCTCTTAAATCAAAGTTTTCTTATTATTGTATCGGTAGTAATTATACTGATTTCGATACAGATTTGGAAGCGGAGGCGAATATAAATGAAGAAGGAAATGAAGATTGTTCTGCCATTTTATAAAATTGCTTATGCAGTATCCTTTGTTGTAATTTTAAGTGTGATTCGTGCAGTTGTTTTCACGTATGAAATAGGACTATCCATAGAGCCGCCTTTTGCGATATTGACTGCTGTTTTTTGTGCAGATACTTATGTGCAGGAAATTACAAGCAACCGTTCCGAAGTTCAGAGACTGTATCAGATAAAAAAGAGAATCTATTCTATTATACAGAGACTGATGATACAGGGAACTTTTTTGCTGCTGCTCGCTGTTCTTGGATATGGATTGTTTTTTGCGTTTCAGAAACCAATTACACATCCAGTAACAGAAAGTGAAATACTTCAGTTTATTACCTGTTTTGGGGCGATTGTAGTAACTATTTTCTTTTGGGGAATATTGGCTAATACATTGTCTATGCTTTTTCGCAATATGTGGATGGGAATTGGAAGCAGTCTTTTGATATGGGTAGCAACAAATTCCACAGGTGGAGATAAACTTTTTGGAGCATGGAATCTGTTTTCTTATTCTTTTAGAGATATAGAAAATACTGCCGATATTACATGGCTGTATGGGAAAGGCTTGTGTATTTGTATCGGACTGATTTTGTTACTGGCATTGCCGAAGATCGTAAGAAAGAGAGGGTAAATTTATGAGTATTCATATTGAGGATTTAACGGTAAGATTTAAGAATAGTGTCACAGCAATCGACCATGCAGATTTAGATATACCAAATGGGATATTTGGACTATTGGGAGAAAATGGAGCGGGAAAGACAACTTTGATGAGAGTTTTGACCACTGTGCTTAAACCTACAAACGGAATGGTTACATTAGACGGAATTTTGTATAGCGAAGGAAACTATGAAAAAATCCAAAGAAAGATAGGGTATTTACCACAGGAAATTGAACTGTATCCTAATTTGACGGTTCAGGAGTGTTTGGAGTATATGGGAGATCTGGCAGGTGTTCCGAAAGCAGAATGTAGAAAGCGGATAGATTATTATTTGAAAAAGACCAGTCTTATAGAACATCGTAAGAAGAAAATGAAGCAGTTATCAGGCGGTATGAAGCGACGGGTAGGATTGGTGCAGGCGCTTTTAAATGAACCGGAATTTTTAATTGTGGATGAGCCAACTACCGGTTTAGATCCGGAGGAACGTATTCGCATCCGCAATTTGTTAGTAGATTTTTCTGAAAACAGAACGGTTTTGTTTTCAACTCATGTGGTAGAAGACTTAGCTGCCACCTGCAATCAGCTTGCAATTATGCATAAAGGTCGATTTCTGTATGCGGGTTCTATGAAGAATTTGACAGAAGAAGCACAGGGGAAAATCTGGATTTGCAAAGTACCTGATGAGAGAAAAGCAAGAGAAGTGGAACAGAAGTATCGTATTACATCTAAACAGTATGTTGAGGGGGGATTGCAGTTAAGAGTGATTTCTGAAATACAGCCAGAATTGGAGTGTATGTCAATTCCTGCAACGTTGGAAGATGCTTATATTTATGTGACGAATCAATACGAGTAGATAAAGCACCATCTGATGCTTTACTACCAGTTGCACGTTGTTCGCTTTGAATATTTGTGGAGAAAAAGTATGTATTATTTTGGCTTTCTATAAAACCTATAAACCAGCCATTTATATCCTGCCCGTTCACTCGTCCGGTTCCGGTTTTTCCATAAATTCTCCATTTTCAGAGGCGGTAAGATGGATGGAATTTTTGACGGCATGAATATTAGCAGGAGTAAAGTTGAAGTTGTTTCGATATAAATTTTTCAAAAGTTCAACTTGTTCTACTGGTGAAATCTTTAAGGATGACTGCATCCAGTAGGAAGAGAAATCTCCGGATATATTTTTATTGCCATATCCTATTTGCTGAAGGTATGAATTTATAGTGGAAGATCCGAGCTGCTTGTCGATTGATTCAAAATACCAGTTTGTATATATCTTTTAAAAGGTATATGATTAAGAAAAACGGCAGGAGGTATCTGAATGAAATCACATAAATATTGGTCTATCGGTGCACTGATTACAATGCTTGGAACTTTTTATACAGGTTATAAGGGATCAAAAGAAGGCCATAAGTACTTTGCAGCAAGTTCTTTGCTTTGCATGATTATGGCTATTTATACAGGACACAAGATGATTTCTGGTAAAAGTAGGAAGAAAAAAGAAGTTTCAGTAGAGAGTGTTGAAGATTAAAAAACAAAATATTTTAATAAATAACGCCGGTGCGGGATTTGATATCCAGTACTGGCGTTATTTATTCTACAGGGGCTTGGGGGTGTAGCCACCAAATATACTATTCGTTTTCTGCTTCGGCAAGTTTGTTAAGGATCCACTCCCTATTGATAACTATTTCATCATCATCGCGGAGATCCTTGAAATCATTGCAGTGTGAAGAAGCAAATTCATACATATTGTCAATGTCAACTGCACCAGTAATCTCACCCTTATTAATGATTACAAGAATATTTGTTCCGTCGTCGTCGACAGCAAAGCGCAGTTCATCAAATTCTATATCGGGATCATTTTTGAGAATAGAATCTGTCGCAAGTAATTTAACAAGTTCCATTACCCTGTCATCTTTACCTGCATCAAAGATCTGGATCTTTTCAACGAGCTGATTTGCTGATGTCACAATCCGGTATAAGTACTTTTCGGTACGATAATCAGCCAAAGCATTTTCTCCATAAAACATTTCATATGTCTTCTCTACTTCTGATTCAGGAACCAGATAAATCATGACAAGATCTTCCATCTGGTGATAGAGTGTAGGATAGTTTAAACGAAAGGTCTCTCCACAGTTTGGGCAGGTATAAAGGAAAATAGACTGATTAAGTACCTTCTCTTTCATTGCAGGATCCAGTACAGTATTAATGCTGTCCCAGACTTCAAAATCTCCCTCATGATGGCAGGAAGGGCAGGTTACCTTTTCTATATGATGTTTTGACATAAATAATCCCCCTTTCAGTGAGATAAATCTATAGTTTTCTTATTGTAGAATACACTTATCCTTTATTATTTTGCCAGGAAATTACTCTGAATCTCCATCGGCATATGATAAGCCTGGCCTCGTTTTGTCAGGCTGTATAATTTAAAGCTCATGAGTTCCGGAGTCGCATTCAATGAACTGCAGAGTCCGAAATAATCCAGGTCTTCGTTCTGAACCATCTCTTCAATGTCTTCATCTTCAATCAGCAGATCGGCAGCAAACAGATTGGCCTGATATTCTGTATTATCCGTCATATTGTAGAGGGTATCATCTTGCATCGGAGCCATTTTCAGCTGGGAACGATGCAGAATGATATGCCCTAATTCATGGGCGGCAACAATCATCTTTTCTTCTTCTGAAAGGAAACTACTGATCATGACATAGATCGTCTTGCAGCTCATAAAACAATATCCTTTCAGTGTCTTATATCTGGAAGTTTCCCCGACAACAATGTTCATCTGATCCATGATCTCAAATGGATCTCGGGTTCCATATTTCTTGATTAATTTCTTTGTTTCTGTATATATGTAAGTGTTTCTCAAATAAATCACCTCAAAAGTAAAAAATAAAAGGGCAGAAATATCCTTGTAACTATAAGGTAACAGATTAGGTGTACAATAATCCCGCCTTCTATTATTTTTCCTCTTGGTTTTTCAGATATTTTTTCGGTGTAAATTTCTTTGCACGTCTTTTGGAATCCAGATAAAGGCTCTGGATCTCATCCATAAAAGCTATTTTATCTTCGTCTGTCAGTGATCCACCGGCAAACATAGCTGCAGCCTGTTCCAGAATCTGCTGAGCCTGTCTGGCACCACGGTTACCAAACTGTTCGGATGCTTCTGTGATAAAAGCTTCATTCTCACTCATGAGATAAGAAACGTCACACTGTAATGCATCTGCCAGTTTCTGATACAGAACATTTTGTTTTGGAAAACGTCCTTCTACTTCCCAGGATCGAATAGTCCTATATGAAACACCAACCATACTGGCCAGTTCCTGCTGACTCATCTTTTTTTCTTTTCTTAATGATCTTACTTTTTCACCGAATGTCATAAACATACCTCTTTCTAAGCCCTGTCTTATAAGTTTCATTAGCCGCTTCAAGGCAAAACGGGAAATGTGTTTCCTTAAAAATAAAAATTAATCTTGACAAAGGGAAATATCTCTCCTATAATGTGAATCACAGATAAGGGAAACATCTTTCCTATAAGATACACAATATTTCCTCTTTTGTCAATGGATATGTGAAATGAATTTCCTGTAATTCAATGAAAACAGGAAGGATAGACAATCATTGATAGTCAAAATGGGATACATGTTACAAAAAGAGGAAAGACGTATGGGAGGTGGCAATGTGAGTCAGGATCAGACTTCTATTATCTGTATTGATTTGAAGTCCTTTTATGCTTCTGTAGAATGCGTAGAACGTGGGCTGAATCCATTTAAAACAAACCTGGTGGTTGCAGATCCTACCAGATCAAAGTCAACAATCTGCCTGGCAATCACTCCGGCCATGAAGGCGCTTGGCATCAAGAACCGGTGCCGGATCCATGAGATACCGGATTGTGTGAAGTACATTACAGCCATGCCGAGGATGCAGTTGTACATGGATTATTCCGCAAAGATCTATGGAATCTATCTGCGGTATGTCTCAAAAGAAGATATCCATGTGTACAGTGTTGATGAGTGTTTTATTGATGTGACAAACTATCTGCAGCTTTATCATCTCACTGCAAAAGAAATGGCGGTAAAGCTTATGCAGGCAGTCATGGAGGAAACTGGCATCACTGCAACTGCAGGTGTGGGAACCAATCTGTATCTTGCTAAGATTGCAATGGATATCGTAGCAAAGCATGTGGATGACCATATTGGAATCCTGGATGAATTCTCTTACAGAGAGCAGCTATGGGATCATAAACCATTAAGTGACTTCTGGAGGATTGGATCCCGGACCGAAAAAAAACTGGCCGGTTACGGGATCCATACGATGGGCGATATCGCAATGGCTTCTTTAAGATCCGAAGACTGGCTGTATAAGATGTTTGGGATTGATGCAGAGCTGTTGATCGATCATGCATGGGGTTATGAAACATGCCGGATGAGTGACATCAAGAACTATCATTCTGAGGAACACAGCCTATCGAATGGCCAGGTGCTGATGCGAAATTATTCTTTTGACGAAGCACTCGTGATTGTAAGGGAAATGACAGACAACCTGGTCCTGGATCTGTTTGAAAAGGGACTGGTGACAAGTTCTATCACCTTATGGATTGCATACGACCACAGGTATGAGCATGAGGCATCCAAAGGAACAGTAAAACTTGAAAGAGGAAGTAACAGTTCCAAAAAAATCATAGATGCAGTGGCAGATTTATATCTCAGGATTGCAGACAAATATACCGGAATCCGAAGAATCGAGGTGTGTGCGAACAGGGTTGCTCCTGAAAGTTATGTGCAGTACAGCCTGTTTGATGATCCCAAACAGACCGATAAGGAACGGCATTTACAGGAAGCAGTATTGAATGTAAAGCAGCGTTATGGAAAGAATGCGATCATGCGTGGATCCAATCTGCTGGAGTGTTCCACCTATAGAGAACGCAATGAACAGATTGGTGGTCACCGTGCTTAGAGGAGGTGCAAAAAGTGCTGGCAAGTGCATATCAACCGTATTTATATTTACCAAGACCGGTTTCCAGGAGGCATCCCATGGATGTAGGACGCAGGGCAAAACAGTTTGCTCCATTTGCGGCACTTCGTGGACTGGATGAAACGATCCGGCAACAGGAAATCATTTATGAACCAAAAAGAGATTTATCTGAGGAAAAGAAAAATGAGCTGGATATGAAATTAAGAATCCTGGCATATGGAATGAAGATACAGGCAACTTATTTTCAAAAGTCATGGAAGAATCCATTAATTGGTCAGTACCATACATTATCTGGAACCGTAGAATTTTTTGATCCATCAGTCCACTTACGGATTGATGATACCGAGATTCAGATCCAGGACATCTGTGATCTGACTGGTGATGTATTTGAAACTATTGAAATATCATGTTAATTAATCACAGCGGAATTTTTTATACCGGAAAGAGTGAGTGGTAGCTGGTGAAAGGATAAAAAAGGATGCACAGATCGACAAAGCAGATCTGATCAGAATAGAAATCGTGCTGTTCGTGTAGCTTTGGCACTTACGGAATGGATGGCATGATGCTCATAAGGCGGATTTGATTTCCCTTTGGTCCGTTGAGTAATAAATGGAGAAATATCTTATTGCTTAAAGGAGGAAGCCTATATGGGATCAGGTGCTATTAAATGGCATGTACACTGCTCTGTATGTGGAGCATTTATTGAAAAGAGCGCACAAAGCGATTCAGAAGTGGAGTGCAAAAAATGTCGCAGTACATTGGAGATATTTGTAAAGGATGATATGGTGTCGGTTCGTCCGATCCACATCCGAGATGAACAATTAAAGTCCAGGATGCGGACGTATTCCCGAAAGATGATGAATCAGGGATCATAACAGAATAGAATGAGCTGTCTGTAGTAAGTGTTGGATTTGGCAGGAACCATCAAGAACGCACCAGATAGCAAGAGTTTGTCAAGGAGCTGAACCTGACTGGAATCACTAAGAGCCCGGCAAAACATTTACGGATACACTGCAAGATCAGAAGTATTTTCTGGTTTTGGAGATTGTTGAAGTATTTGTTTTGTCGGGCTTTTTTGATGTATTTCAAAAAATTTTTAAATTTTTTGTCGTACCCCACTGTAAAACAGGCTCTCAGCGTTTCGTTATATAGAGGTTGAATTCTCTTCTGCAAAAATAATTGCAGAGAGAGATTTTGATAATATGACACAAAGGAGGAAGCAAAGATGACTGAAATCGAATACCAGGAATTTGTAAGGCATTGTCCTTACGATGCTATGGGCGATTATTCCATGTTTCGCAAAGAGCAAACAGAGAATGAATCAGAAGATGCACATATCAACTGAATAAGCCAGGCAATCTGGCAAACTTAATCTAAACGCAGATACATGCGTTACAAAGGAGTCGCGGATTCCCGTTCAAAAAAAACGGGTGAGTTCGTGACCTCTTGTACTGCAGTTCTTTATGTCTGTGCAGAAATTTCATAAAAGATGGAATGGACCACCCGGAGCCGAAAGGCAGAAAGGTGGTCTTTATGTTGACATTAAAAGAACTGAAAAAAATCGTGAAAGTTGCTGATGTGGAGAAGAGAATCCCAAGCGTGAAATCCTTGAAGGAACACAAAGTTGTAGTAAAGGAAATGATCAATGCAGATACAACAATCTCTGTTTATGATCACGGATATGTACTTTATACAGCAGGAAATCAATCAACCGTATTTCCGCTTCATAGTTGTGATGACTATGAATATGTGAGTGTAACTGGCGATAACAAGGAATTCAATAAAGAGTTCTTTGATAATGAAAACTGGTATATCCGTCTGCTGATGGAGGCTGAAGACCGTATGGCATACAGCCAGAGCAAAATCAGCACCAATCATGGTGTGTTTTCTAACAGCGATGTTACAGATGATGCGGAGATTATGAGAGGATCTTCAAAAGATTTTGTTGACGATGTTATCGACAGAGAAATTCTAAACGCTTTGATCAAAGAGTTAACAGAGAGACAAAAGACGGTACTCAATCTGGTTTATTTCGAGGAAATGCGTCAGCAGGATGTTGCAGATTATCTGGGAATCAAACAGCAGAGTGTAAATGACCTCCTGAACAGGGCATTAAAAACGATGAAAAAAAAGGCGGAAAACGAAGAATTTTAAAAAAATTGAATTAGACCACTGTAAAACAGGCTCTGAGCGTTTCGTTATATGAAGGGTTTGCATAGAACACCTTCATGTACCTTGAAAAATGAATAGCCTGCCCGGAGTGATATTCGGTTTGAACATGCATAGAGCGAAAAGCTGCGTGTCTGCCAGAAGAAAACGTATCAGAGATGGAAACTGATATAGGAACGGATCCGGGAAAGAAAACAGGAAAACGCTTAAATCTTAAATCAAAATAAAATGTCTGAATCTGAAAAGAGGATGACAGTAGAAATCATGTGGCGGTATTTGTGACAAACAGGTACCGCCATATATTTGTGCTGTTATCTCAGCTTGTGCTGACTGTCCCAAATAGCGCAAATTTCAGGAAAGGAGGCGATCATCTTCGTATAAAAGATAATACGCAGACACGAACAGATAACCATACACAAAAAAATCAGAAAGGAAGGATTTAAGAGAATGAACGTGAAAAAGAAAGCACGCAGGGTGATGTCCGGTTTACTGACTGCAGTAACGGTTCTATCGACGGTACTCTCTCCCGCTGTTGCCTATGCTTCTGATGATGCCGGATCTGTAAAAAAGATTCCGTATTATGAGGAGATCAAGGATCAGTTGGATGAAGATGAAGTGGTAACTGCAAAGGATTATGAGATCAAGGTTGGAGACAATTTCGATGTAAAGAGTGATTATACCGGTCTTACGATCCAGGATGACAGCAAAGTAAAAGTTACATTTCAGGAAGCAAAAGATACGGATGGAAATGACTTTTCTACCGATTATGCCAATTCCTATAAGGCAGTCTATTATGTAGAACCACAGACAACGGATCACCCAACCTACCAGATCAATCGAAAGATCGTGGTAAAAGAAGCGGATCAACAGAAAGATTCGCAGTCAGAAAGTTCTTCTGATCAGGATGCTGGTTCTTCCGATAAGACAGAAACAGAGGATTCTGAGGCTGACTCGTCTACAGAGGAAACTGATGCTGCTGACACGGAGAGCAAAACAGAACTGACAGAAAAAGAATTTGATGCAGAGATCGAAGCAACGGAGGATCAGGAGACCGTTGATCCGGAAACAGGGATCACACTCTCAGAGGTTATGCAGGAAGCTGTTGACCAGGAAGTTGCTCTTGCAGATCTTGAAGCAGGCGAAAGTATTACTTTTGATATGCCAATGATGCTTGCTTCCGGTGAAACAGGAACAAAATCAGTCACAGTTACAGCCGGCTCCTGGTACTATTACGCAGACTATGGATTAGGTTCTTATCTGACTTGTCCATATTATGTGAAATGGGGAAGCATCAATGCGACAGCATACTGTGTTGAACCATCGAAAAAAGGACCGGGAAATGGAACTTATACGATCCAGAAACTTGCCGATGGAAAGACACTTGCAAAGGTCTGCTATTACGGAACAAAAGCAAGTGATGAGAATGGTTTCTTCGATGAGAAACATCCGGATTTTCCGGCAGGAAAGAGATTCATCATTACCCATCTTGCAGCGGCTTATGCAAATGGATCCAGTGACTGGGCATCCGGAACCAATGCGACAGGAAAGAACCTGGCAATGGAACTTTATAACTATTGTGTAAATATGCCGGACATTCCATCTGTAGATATGAGCTTTTCCGAATCTAATGTAAAGGCTTATGTGGAAGGAAACAGCCAGCGAACAAGTGTGATCACATTCAAAGCAGATAAACTGCAGACGATTACATTTAAGTTGCCAAGTGGTGTAAAGCTTGTAAATGTGTCAACCGGTAAAACAAGTGCTGCAGGAGCAAGTGTAGAAATCAGTGGAGGTACACAGTTTTATCTGACAGCACCACTTGATCAGGCAGAGAGCGTCAGTGCTACATTTTCTTCTCAGATGAAGGGAAGCATTGATAAAGAATACTCTGCTTACAAGATTGTAACAGGATCCGGAACACAGGATCTGGCTCTTGTTTTCGGTGAAGGTGTCGGAAATGAGAAATATGTGGATTTTAAAGTAACCTGGACAAAAGAATGTAAGGTATCCATTGTAAAGAAAGACCAGGATACAGGCAATGCACTGGCTGGTGCAGTGTACGGGATCTATTCCGATGCTGCATGTACAAAGCTGATCGCAGAGATGCCTGAAACTGATCAGAATGGTGCTTCACAGCTTACAATGGAAAAGACACAGGAAGTTGTTTATCTGAAAGAAATCTCTGTTCCAACAGGGTATCAGATTGATACAAAGTCTTATAATGTGACTCTTGCTATCGGAAAGACAACGACCAAAAATGCAACGGATAAGCGAACAAATGCAAAGCTCAACATTGCAAAACAGGATGCTGAGACAGGCAATGAAGCCCAGGGAGACGCAACACTGGAAGGTGCGGTATATGGTCTTTATGCAAGAGAAGACATTGTTCATCCGGATGGAAAAACCGGAACAATCTATAAGAAAGACACCCTGATCACATCCCTGACAACGGATAAGAATGGCGAAGCTTCTGTATCAGATCTCTATCTTGGAAAGTATTATCTGAAAGAGCTTAGTGCTCCGGTGGGGTACGTACTGGATCCGACAGAACATGATGTGGACTGTACTTACGAAGGTGCTACTGTTCCGACAGTAGAAAGAACTTCTGTATGTAAAGAAACAGTCATTAAGCAGCCGTTCCAGATCATTAAAGCCGCAAACAATGGAAAGACCGATGCAGATCTTCTGCAGGGAGTCGGTTTTTCAGCATGGCTTGTCAGTGATCTGAAAGTAAAAGCAGATGGAAGTTATGATTTTGACTCAGCCAGACCAGTTGTACTGACTGCAGATGGTCAGACAGAAATATTTACCGATGAAAAAGGATATGCAAGATCGATTCCGCTTCCATATGGAACTTATGTGGTAAGAGAAACCACAAGCAAACACAACTATGCACCGGTTGATGATTTTGTAGTGAAGATCACAGAGAATCATCCGGATACACCGCAGACATGGCGAGTGCTGCTGGATAAAGAATTCAAAGCAAAATTAAAGATCATCAAAAAGGATGCAGAAACACAGAAATCTGTACTCCTGGCTAATACTGAGTTCAAGGTATACGACCTGGATAATCAGAAATATGTGGAACAGACAACATCCTATCCGAAGCCAACGGTACACAAATCCTATTTCACAAATGAGGAAGGATACCTGGTACTGCCAAAGAATCTGAAACCTGGCAACTACCGGATTGAGGAAGTGACGGCACCCGATGGGTACACAATATCCAAAAACTATGTGACAGTTGCAGTTGATACAGATACTGCTTATCTGACCGATCCTGTCACAGGAGATGCAGTCATTGATGTGGAATATACCAATGCCCCGGTCAAAGGTCAGTTAAAGATCTATAAACAGGGTGAAGTGTTAAAGGGATTTGATAAGGAATTCCAGTATGAAATGGCTGGACTTGCAGGTGCTGAATTTGAAGTCTATGCGGCAGAGGATATCTATACTGCCGATCATCAGGTAGATGCAGATGGACAGAGAACTTTGTACTTTGCAAAGGATGCACTGGTGGCAACCGTTACAACGGATACAGATGGTTATGCAACTGTAAAGAATCTTCCACTTGGCAGATACTATGTCAAAGAGAAGAATGCACCGGACACTTATGTGTTAAATACGGTGCCGGAAAATGTCGAATTTGCTTATGCAGATCAGGATACCGCAGTGATCGAGAAAGAAATCTCTGTCACAGATGAACGACAGAAAGTGTCGATTACGGTCGAAAAACAGGATGCTGAGACAGGCAATACAGTAGCCGGAGCAGTGTTCGGTATTTACAATGCAAAAGACATTCAGACGAAAGATGGAAAAGTGATCGTCAAAGCAGATACTCTTTTACAGGAAATGACTTCTGATGAAAAAGGTCAGGCAGCATGTACACTGGATCTTCCACTTGGAAGCTATTATGTAAAAGAACTGAAAGCACCAGATGGATTCGTATCTTCGGATGAAGTACTGAGATTTGATGCTTCTTATCAGGGGCAGGATGTACAGACAGTAACATTAAAATCCGTAAAGAAGAACCAGCCGACAACTGTTGAGATCACAAAATCAGATGCAACAACCGGTGTAGAACTGGATGGAGCTTATCTGAAAGTAACGGATAAAGATGGAAATGTAGTAGATAGCTGGACATCTTCCAAAGATGCACCGCATGTGATCAAATATCTGAAAGTGGGTGAGACTTATACCCTACATGAAGAGTTTGCACCGCATGGTTATCTGGTAGCCAATGATGTGACATTCACAGTCAAAGATACCGGAGAGGTTCAGAAAGTGGAAATGAAGGACGAGGTACCGGTTGGTGAACTCATCATCAACAAAAAGGGAGAATTTCTGGATTCTGTTACGCTGGCCGATAAGGTCAAAGGTGTGGTGGAACACATTTTCAACTATGTAACCGGAAAACTGACAGATGTTACGTTTGAAGTCTATGCTGAGGAAGACATTAAGGCTGCCGATGGCGTCAGTGACGATTACTATAAAAAGGATGAACTGATCGCAACGATCAAGACAGATGAAACCGGTATTGCAAAACTGGAAAATCTTCCACTTGGTAAATACTATGTGAAAGAAACAGGAACTGCTTACGGTCATGTACTGGATGGTGAGATTCGTCATGTAGATCTGACTTACGTGGATCAGAATACACCAGTTGTAGTCTATGACAAAGACTGGCAGAACAACCGCCAGAGAGTAGAAGTCAATGTACTTAAGAAAGAAAAAGATTCTGACCGTACATTGGAAGGCGCTATCTTTGGATTATTTGCCAAAGAAGACATTAAGTCTGAGACAACAGGTAAAGTCCTGATCGAAGCCGATGAGATCATTGAGCTGAAATCTACGGATGAAGAAGGAAAGATCACATTTGTTGCAGATCTTCCAATAGGAGCAACTTACTATGTAAAAGAGCTCTATGCACCGGACGGATTCGTAACCAACGATGAAGTAAAGGAATTTACCTTTGAGTATGCAGGTGAAGATCAGCCGACAGTCACTTATGATTTTACCTTTGATAATCAGCCAACCGTCGTTGAATTTACCAAATCCAGTCTGACAACCGGAAAAGAACTTCCAGGATGTAAGCTGAAAGTGGTAGATGCTGATGGAAATATCGTGGATGAATGGACTTCCGGTAAAGAAGCACATGTGATCCGTGAGCTGACTGTCGGAAAAGAATACACACTGGTTGAAACAAAACCTGCTGATGGTTACGTGACAGCTGAAAGCGTAAAGTTCACGATCAAAGATACTGCCGATGTGCAGAAAGTTGAGATGAAGGATGATGTAACGAAGGTGAAAATCTCCAAACAGGATATCGCCGGAAAAGAACTTCCGGGAGCGAAACTCACAATCCTTGATCAGGATGGAAAAGTTGTGGAAAGCTGGACCAGTACAGAGAAAGCACATTACATCGAAATGCTTCCGATCGGAAAATACACTCTCCGTGAAGAAACGGCACCGGATGGCTATCTGGTTGCAAAAGATGTGGAATTCGAAGTAAAGGATACCGATGAAGTACAGCATGTAACCATGGTGGATGAGGAAAAACCGGCAGAAAAGACACCGGAAGGTGGAAAACCTGTCAGTGATTCACCAAAGACTGGGGATAACACCAATCTGTGGCTGTGGTTTATGCTTCTCGGCATTGGTGCGACTGGTACAGGAGCCCTTGCATTTATGAGAAAAAAGAAACACTAATTAAATAAGAATGAGCGTTCATGGAAACCGAAAGGAATCTGTGGACGCTTTTTCAGATGGGAGAAACCATGAGAAATATCATTATTTTTGTTGCTCTTCTGGGAGCAGCGGCAATATTTACAGTTTTGTATTGTCTCATTGCTGCCGGAAGTCAGGCAGAGAAAAAACTGACAGAAATCATGAGAAAAGAGGAAGAACAGAATGAAGACTAATAAAGATCTGATCATAGAACCAAATGCAGCTATTGAGGGAAGAAAGTACAGCGAAGAAAAGCCATGGTCCTGCAAGTACTGTTACTGGTGGGGAGGCAAAAAGAAAGGCTGTAGCTTGAAACAGTGCCACTATCTGCTTCCGGAAAAGAAAAAAGCAGTAAAAACAACACCATGTGGTGGCTGTCCGTATGGAAAACATGTTCCATGCATCGGATATTGTATTGCCCGTCTTCATTCTGAAATGAAAGGAAAGAAAGGACGTGGGTAATTGCAGGAAGAAGTAAATCAGAAAGTGATCAGCCTGAGCATCCAGGGAGTCAAGATCACTGCCAGTGTGCTAAAAGCAGCCCTTCGGAAGTTCCTGGAAATGGACAACCGGAGGAAACAGGAAACAACGCAGGTGAAAATGGCTGAAAAGACCGGACGGGCTCAGGAGAAAGGAAGGGAAAAAGCCCGAAAAAAGATTGAAAAGAAAAAGCCACATGGAAAGCAGACCATCAAGCAACTGAATGCACAGGGAGTACAGCTTTCCAACATAAAGATCACAGATGAAAATATCAAATCCTTTGACCGTGTGGCAAGAAAGTACGGGATTGATTACAGCCTGAAAAAAGAAGTCGGTGCTGATCCACCAAAATATCTGGTCTTCTTTAAGGCTAAAGATGTGGATGTGATGACAGCGGCTTTCCGGGAATATGCCGGAGTAGAACTGAAAAAGAAACAGGCGAAGAAACCATCCGTCAGAAAGAAACTGCAGAAATCTGTAGAAAGAAAAGCAAAGCACCGCCAGCGTGTGAAGCAGAGACAAAAATCCAGAGGTCAGGAACGATGATCCGGGAAAAATTACAGAAGATCCAGGTCAAACGACTGGTGATCTTAAATCTCCCATATTTCTTTATCTTCTATGTAGCAGATAAAGAATCCTGGCTGTACCGGCATTGCCTGGGAGAAAGCATGGTCCAGAGACTTGGCGTGATGTTAGTCAATTTCCGACTGGCATTTTTAAGCTGGCTGCCAAGTATCGCTTTGCAGGATCTTACAGTAGGTGTTCTGGTTGCAGGTGCATTAAAACTGGTGGTCTACTATCGTTCTAAAAATGCAAAGAAGTTCCGACAAGGTGTGGAGTATGGATCTGCAAGATGGGGAAACAGAAAAGACATCGAACCCTTTATGGATCCGGTCTTTGAAAACAATGTCATCCTCACAGAAACGGAACGTCTGACCATGAACAGCCGGCCAAAAGCCCCAAAGTATGCCAGAAATAAGAATGTGATCGTCATCGGTGGTTCCGGATCCGGAAAGACAAGATTCTATGTAAAACCCAATCTTATGCAGATGACGGATCACGTGTCCTATGTGGTCACTGATCCGAAGGGAAGTGCGAGACGTTCCAGTCTGAAAAGGACTGGCACATCTCAACTGAATCATTGTTTATTGTAATGAAATTAGTTCGAGTTGGAGAACTGAATGCGTGAATAGTCGAATGAAGGGGTAACGCCCTGAAAGGCTACTCTAATACTCCGGCTGGCATGGAAATGAGTAAACATTGAAATGTCAGAAGCCCGGTGAAGTCGGCAGAGAGATACCGTAACAATAGTAGTTGACGAAAGCTGTCCAGAGGTGGATGGTGTATCCTATATGCCGGGAGTCTATAAAATACCTATGGTTAGAATGGTGGATGTTACATAATCCACTGACGAACCCTCGAATGTACGGGTCTATATCGGGACTAAGTAGAAATGCTTAGTAACACAACTAGTGTTGCTACTGCGGGTGAGTAAGACTTCTGCCTTTATGAAAATCCGTGCAATGTTACAGGCATTGATGTGGTAGCAGGCTCAGAGATGGGAACCTACGGGTATATATGAACAGATAACGCATTCGGAACGTCGTAAGCTGACAGCGTGGAGATTTTACTGTCTATGAAACGTATCGAACGGGAAAGTCATCGTGAGATTAGCGATGATATAAGGGAGATAATGTCAGTGAAAGCGGTGGCATAGTACCGATGAAACCGTGATAACAAGCGGTGGAGGGATAGCCACTAGTCATACATTAGAGTAAATAAGTTACAAATGGTATGGGTTCGAGTAAGACTAAGAGATGTAATAACTCCCAGATAGGAGGTTACAGACCATACAAAAGAAAGCTAAGCTCCGGTACAACGAATATTACGATATGCAGAAAGCATTCGATGAGTTGTATCAGCAGAGCAAAAATGGTAACAACTTTTATAAGTTATTAGAAATTATCGGTTCAGAGCAGAACATTTGCCTGGCATACCGAAATTTAAAAACCAATAGCGGAAGTAAAACCGCTGGTACAGATGGTAAAACAATCGAGGATATCAAAGGTCTATCAGACAGTGAAGTAATTGAAACTGTCAGAAAACAATTAGCAGATTATCATCCGCAATCAGTCAGGAGGGTCTTTATTCCTAAGCCCGGAAGCGATAAAAAGCGTCCGTTAGGGATTCCATGTATCTGGGATAGACTGATACAACAGTGTATCTTGCAGGTGCTGGAGCCAATTTGTGAACCTAAGTTTCATAATCACTCCTATGGATTCCGGCAAAATAGAGATGCCCACCATGCGGTCAGCAGAGTTGTCAGCATGGTAAATATGTATAAACATTATTATTGTGTGGACGTGGACATCAAGGGCTTCTTTGATAATGTAAACCACGGAAAGCTGCTAAAACAGATATGGACATTAGGTATACGAGATAAACGATTGCTATGTATCATTAGCAAAATATTAAAATCAGAAATTGAAGGAGAAGGAATACCGGACAAGGGTACACCGCAAGGTGGGCTGATTAGTCCGTTACTTTCGCTCATTGTGCTGAATGAACTTGATTGGTGGGTAAGTAGCCAGTGGGAGACTTTTACACCCAATGGAGTGAAGAAAGGCAACATGAAAGGAAGTAAGGGCTGGCTGAGTTATGCACGAAAATATACAAATCTAAAAGATGGGTATGTGGTGCGTTACGCTGATGATTTTAAAATTATGTGCAGAAGTTATACTGATGCACAAAGATATTATCATGCGACAATAGACTTTTTAAAGTCAAGATTAAAACTCGACATTAGTCCGGAGAAATCCAAAGTTGTTAATCTCCGAAAGAACTCTTCTGATTTTCTGGGATTCAAAATCAAAGTTCTGCCAAAAGGCAAAACCAGATATGGATACATTGCTAAAACTGATATGAGCGATAAAGCCATCAAAAAGGTTACTGCTGAACTAAAGGCAAAAGTAATTAATATAAGGAAACACACAACTGTTGGTAGAATCAATGCCTATAACATGGCAGTGATAGGGATACAGAATTATTATTGTATTGCTACCAACATATATAACAATCTAACGGATGTTAATTACGCTCTCTTACCAACCTTTAGAACCAGATTATCATGTATTGGAAGCACAATTCCGTTTGCGGAAACGCCCTATGAATTTCAACAGAAAACTGTAGGAATCAAGAAAGAAACCAAAATTATAACAGTAGGCAAAATGCCACTACTGCCACTTACAGGAGTTCATCACAAACATCCTATAAATTTCTCACAAGATATTACCAGCTATACAGCAAAAGGAAGAGAAAAGATTCATAAATCTGTCCAATGTGTAGAAACACAGGAATTACGAAATGTAATGAAGTATAGGAATCCTAATGAAAGCATTGAATTTAATGATAATAGTATTTCTGCATACCTCGTGCAACAGGGGAACTGCTATGTCATGGGAAATAGGCTGAATGTACATCAAATGAAATGTATAAGGAAAATTCCAGTAGGTGAAGGTGGTACAGATAAGCATACTAATATCGCATTTATTTCAGAGGAAATATGGCAAGCTGTTATGACAGAGGATATTTCAGAAACTATCAAAATAATGAAGAAATTCAATATGGACGACAAGCAAAGACGGAGATTCAACCGATTGCGTGAAAATTATGGATTACTACCAATTAAGAAAAGATAACTTATAAATTTACTTGAGTATGATGGCACGCCGTATGATGCGAAAGCATCATGTACGGTGTAGAGCGGGGGAAAAGGTGGAGATTACTTCAAAGCCTTACCTATCGCTATCGATCATCGTTGAATGCGGGAAGATGCTGGTAAATGGAGGATACCGGATCAAGGTATTAAATACGATCAACTTTAAAAAGTCCATGCATTACAATCCGTTCCATTATATCCGGAGTGAAAAAGACATCTTAAAGCTGGTCAATACCATTATTGCAAATACCAAGGGTGAAGGCGAAAAATCAACGGAAGATTTCTGGGTCAAGGCCGAACGTCTTTTGTATTCTGCACTGATCGGATACATCTGGTATGAGGCACCAGAGGAAGAACAGAACTTTTCTACTCTGTTGGAATTTATCAATGCCAGTGAGACCAGGGAGGATGATGAAGAATTTAAAAATGCAGTGGATGAATTGTTTGAAGAACTGGAAGCAGAAAATCCGGAACACTTTGCAGTAAGGCAATATCGCAAGTACAAGCTTGCAGCCGGCAAAACTGCAAAATCGATTTTGATTTCCTGTGGTGCCAGACTTGCACCATTTGACATTCAGGAACTAAGAGAAATTATGTCGTATGACGAAATGGAACTGGATATGATCGGTGATCAGAGAACAGCCATGTTTGTTATCATCAGCGATACAGATGACACATTCAACTTTGTGGTAGCGATCATGTACACCCAGCTTTTTAACCTGCTTTGTGATAAGGCGGATGATGAGCATGGCGGCAGGCTTCCCTATCATGTACGACTGCTTCTTGATGAGTTCAGCAATATCGGACAGATCCCAAAATTCGACAAATTGATTGCTACGATCCGAAGCAGGGAAATTTCCGCTTCTATCATTCTGCAGTCACAATCTCAGCTGAAAACCATCTATAAGGATGCTGCTGAGACGATCACAGGTAACTGTGACACTGTTCTTTTCCTGGGGGGAAAGGAAAGTTCCACACTGAAAGAAATATCAGAAACCCTGGGAAAGGAAACCATTGATCTTTACAACACATCCGACACCAGAGGCAGCAACCGGTCCTATGGACTGAACTATCAAAAGACTGGAAAAGAACTGATGAGTAGAGATGAGCTGGCGGTCATGGATGGAGAAAAATGTATCTTACAGCTTCGAGGAGTCCGGCCGTTTTTAAGCAACAAGTATGACATCACAAAGCACAAACGGTACAAGGAACTTGCCGATTTTAATAAGAATAATGCGTTTGATGTCGAAAAGTATCTGGCACACCGACTGGTGCTGTCGGAAGATACAGAATTTGAAATGTATGAAGTAACTGTAACACAAGAAGACGTATCAGTGATTGAAGCTGAGGAAGGTGAGGACTGATATGAAAGAAAGAATTCGAGCACCCTGCTATTACTGATAAGGGTACAAAAAGGTCTGAATAAAAGGGAAAGGAGTAGAGCCAAACGCTTACAGACCATAAGAAAAAGCGTTTGTTCATACATTTGATTATGGCTTTTTTTAGCAGTGCAATCAATATTCTTCAGACACTGGTCGTTGCAATCGGTGCCGGCCTTGGTGTCTGGGGCGTAATCAACCTGATGGAAGGTTATGGAAACGACAACCCGGGTGCAAAATCCCAGGGAATTAAGCAGCTGATGAGCGGTGGTGGTGTTATCCTGATCGGAACACAGCTGATCCCGCTTCTGAGTGGATTATTTGGTTAAGAGAAAGGAGTAGAGATCCATGTTCAGTCAGATTTTTGATGCGATTGAGGAATGGATGAGGGAACTCTTAACCGGGATGATCACTTCCAACCTGGACACGATGTTTACTGATGTCAATCAAAAGACTGGTGAGATCGCTACCCAGGTTGGACAGACCCCGCAAGGGTGGAACGGCAGCATATTCAGTATGATCCGGAACTTATCGGATTCCGTGATCATGCCGATCGCAGGTATTATTATCACACTCGTACTCTGCTACGAATTGATTTCTATGCTGACCGAGCGCAACAACATGCATGATATTGATACCTGGATGTTTTTCAAGTACTTCGTAAAAATGTGGATCGCTGTGTATCTGGTGAGTAACACATTTACGATCACAATGGCGGTATTCGATGTGGGCCAGCACGTAGTTAATTCTGCGGCCGGTGTTATCACAGGAAGTACCGCCATTGATATTTCTTCGGCATTGACGGATCTTTCCACAACACTGGAAAGTATGGAAATCGGAGAACTTGTTGTATTGGCGCTGGAAACCCTTATCGTCGGCTTCTGTATGAAGATCTTGTCTGTACTGATCACAGTGATCATGTATGGACGTATGATAGAGATTTACCTATATACCTCAGTTGCGCCGATTCCATTCGCAACTATGAGTAACAGAGAATGGGGACAGATCGGCACAAATTATTTCAGAGGACTCTTTGCCCTGGCTTTCCAGGCATTTCTGATGATGGTATGCGTTGCAATCTATGCAGTGCTTGTTGCAGGTATCCAGTATTCAGATAATCTGAGTTCTTCATTATTTGGCGTTATGGCTTACACAGTGATCTTATGTTACAGCCTCTTTAAGACGGCATCCTTAAGTAAGTCGATATTTAACGCGCACTAAATTACAGGAAGGAGTGAAAATCATGGCATATGTCAGCGTACCGAAAGATTTAACAAAGGTAAAGAATAAAGTAGCATTTAACCTGACCAAAAGACAGTTGATCTGTATCGGGATAGGTGCTGCAATGGGAATTCCAAGCTATTTCCTCTTGCGTAATGTGATGGGAAACAGTAATGCAGCAACAGTCATGGTGCTTTTGATGTTACCGGCATTTTTATTTGCCATGTACGAAAAAGACGGGATGCATCTGGAAGATGTTCTGATGCATATGATCAGGGTGAAGTTTCTTCGTTCACCCATTAGAAAATATGAAACCGAAAACTATTATGAGACAGATCCGGAACAGATCAGACAGTCTCCGGATACAGGAAAACCGAAAGGAGGAAAAACGGTTGCGAAAAAAGAAAAATAAGAAAACTGTCGCAGATACCGGATACAAAAAAGTAGACAGAAAAGAGAAAAAGAAAAAAGAAAAGCAGGAGGAAAAACGCAGGCAGAAAAAACTGTCCGTCCAGCAGTCGATCGCTTATAAGGAAATGGGAAGAGATGGAATCTGCAGGGTACAGGGAAAAACTTATTCTAAGTGTATCCGCTTTTATGACATCAACTACCAGCTGGCTCAGAATGAAGATAAAAATGCAATCTTTGAAAACTGGTGTGACTTCCTCAATTACTTTGACAGCAGCATCCATTTTCAGCTGAGCTTTATCAACCATAAGAGCAGCATGAAGGAGTTTGAGCAGGTCATCCGGATCCGACCACAGGAGGATGCTTTTGATGATGTCCGTATGGAATACGCAAAGATGTTGAAACAGCAGCTGGCAAAAGGAAACAACGGTCTGGTGAAGTCAAAATATATCACCTTTTCCATCGAAGCGGATAATATCCGGGAAGCAAAGCCAAAGCTGGAACGTATTGAATCAGATATCCTGAACAACTTCAAGATCCTTGGAGTTCCGGCATATCCGCTGAATGGCGTGGAACGTCTGCAGATACTGTATGAAACTTTCAATCCGGATATCATGACAGACTTTCAGTTTGATTATGGTTCCATGATCCGTACCGGACTCAATACCAAGGATTATGTGGCACCGACCAGTTTTGTATTCCGAGACAGAAATACGTTCCAGATGGGAAATACTATCGGGGCTGTCTCTTATCTGCAGATCCTGGCACCGGAGCTTACGGATAAGATGCTGGCAGAATTTCTGGATATCGATAAGAACCTGATCGTCAACCTGCATGTCCAGTCTGTGGATCAGATGAAGGCAATCAAGCTGGTAAAAAGCAAAGTGACGGATATCAACCGTATGAAAATCGAAGAACAGAAAAAAGCAGTCCGGGCCGGATACGATATGGATATCATTCCATCGGATCTGAACACGTATGGCGGAGAAGCTAAGCGTCTGTTAGAAGATCTGCAGTCACGAAATGAGCGTATGTTCCTTGTAACAGCGCTCTTTTTAAATACTGCAAAGACAAAACAGGCACTGGATAATGCCATCTTCCAGACGGCCGGTATTGCACAGAAATATAACTGTGTGCTGAAACGTCTGGATTATCAGCAGGAAGAAGGATTGATGAGCAGTGTTCCGTTGGGAGTAAATCATATCCCAATCAAGCGGGCTCTTACGACTACCAGTACAGCAATCTTTGTTCCGTTTACGACACAGGAACTTTTTATGGCAGGAGAATCCTTATATTACGGATTAAATGCACTCAGCAACAACATGATTATGGTGGATCGTAAAAAGCTGAAAAACCCGAATGGATTGATCCTTGGTACACCTGGATCCGGTAAATCCTTTGCTGCAAAAAGAGAAATCACCAACGCTTTCTTTGTCACGAAGGATGACATTATCATCGGAGATCCGGAGGGTGAGTATTATCCACTGGTCCATGCACTTGGCGGACAGGTCGTACACATTTCACCGACCAGTAAGGATTATATCAATCCGATGGATATCAATATGGATTATTCCGATGATGACAATCCACTTGGTGTAAAATCCGATTTTGTCCTGTCCTTATGTGAGCTGATTATGGGAAGCAGGGATGGTATTGAAGCAGAGGAAAAATCAGTGATCGACCGCTGTCTTCCACTGGTGTATCAGAAGTACTTTGCAGATCCAAAACCGGAAAATATGCCGGTCCTTGGTGACCTGTATGACTGCCTCAGAAAGCAGAAAGAACCCCAGGCCCAGAGAATTGCAACAGCACTGGAAATCTATGTAAATGGATCACTGAAAGTATTCAACCATAGAACCAATGTGGAACTGAATAACCGTATTGTCTGCTTTGATATTAAGGAACTTGGAAAGCAGCTGAAGAAAATCGGAATGCTCATCGTCCAGGATCAGGTATGGAACAGAGTTACAATCAACCGTGGCATCAAATCTACCAGGTACTATATCGATGAATTCCACCTTCTGCTCAAAGAAGAACAGACAGCAGCTTATTCTGTAGAAATCTGGAAGCGATTCCGTAAATGGGGTGGTATTCCAAGTGGTATCACCCAGAATATCAAAGATCTTCTTGCCAGCAGGGAAATTGAAAATATCTTTGAGAACAGTGATTTTATCCTGATGCTGAATCAGGCTGCAGGTGACAGACAGATCCTTGCAAAACAGCTGAATATTTCCCCATATCAGTTGTCTTATGTGACGAATTCTGGGGAAGGAGAAGGACTTCTTTTCTATGGAACAACAATTATTCCATTTAAGGACAAGTTCGATAAGAACTTGAAGCTGTACAGTTTGATGACTACAAAACCGGAAGAAGTTGAAAAACGAGAGAAAGAAATGGAGGCGGAAAAGCATGAAGGAAATTGATAAGATTCGAATCAGGCAGTGGAACCAGGATAATCCTTACATTCAGATGAAAAATCTGGAAAATGCACAGGCTGGATACCGTGTTCATACAGTCAATGATGATCATCATCTGTATGAACTTCCGCTGGAAACACAGAACATTATCCTTGACTGGGTATTCTGGAACTTTTATCCGGCACAGAAGATCTATCCACATCTTACCAGTGATGATCTGAAAGAAGTTTTGTATAAACGTACCCAGATTCATCTGTACAATAATCAGTTTAAGGAAGCTATGCTGATCAATGGTTTCTGGCCAAGAGATCCGAGTGAATTGAACTGGGTATTTCATATCCAGGCGAGCTCTCCAGCAATCAGGACACAGGCAGATGGTTATCCTGGTATCCCGATTATAGGACGCCAGGAACTGAATGAGTACAGAAAGAAAAGTTGTGCCAGGAGGTGATGACCTATAGCTGGAAAAGAATTTAAAGGCAAAGATAAAAAGGTCGCAAAGATGACCAGGGATGGTCTGACAGAAGAAAATCTTCGTGATGGTAGTGTAAAAGATATCAGTCACAGGAGTCGAGGACGACCGGAAAATAAGGAAGAATTTGTTCCTGAACGGGAACGGAAAAAGGCTGAGAATGAAGATTCAAAATCGGGAAAAGGTAAACGACTGCAGATGGAAAAGATCCGGAAATCTTCTGTCAGGCAGGAAGCTGTTGAGGATACAGTTGAAGTCACACCGGAAGAAAAAGTATCCGGATATCGAAAGAAACTGCATCGTCATGAAAAAATCCCGGATGATGATAATAATCTGAACAGCCAAAAGAAATCCATTCGGAAGAAGCAGCTGCAAAAACAGATGACCAAAGAACAGGCAAAAGCCGGAAGATTATCTTTTGATGATGAAGGAAATCAAATGGTGAAAGGTGCTGGCATGAAACCGGGAGGGACAGCCGGGAAATACATTGCTACACAAGCTGTTATATCTGGCATGAAAGCAGTCACTTCCGAAGAGGAAGAAACAGATGAAAATGCAGGTGTGGAAAGTGCCAGACTTGCAGAGCGTGAAACAGAAGCTGCGTTACGTGGCCTACGTCATGCTCAGATCCGCAGCAAACGAACGGATGTGAAAACCCATCGCAGAGGTTATCGTGAGGCTACTGTAGAAAAGAAACTGAAATTTGGTTCTGCAGAAAGTATGGAAGGAGTCAAACATGCAGAATCGGTAAAGAACGCTGAGCAAAAGAGACATTTCTATAACCGCTTCTTTCAGAAAAAACGATATAAGGATGCATACCGGGCAGCCAGAGCCGGAAAATCCGCTGGCAGTCTAGGTGGAGCGACAACCATTACCGGTGTCGAGAACATGACGGTAAAAGCAAAGATTGCCTTGAAAGAGATTATAAAGCGTAATCGTGCCATGTTCGCAGGCATCGGTATTTTTGCGCTTCTTTTTCTTGTCATAGCAGTATCTCTGGGGAGCTGCAGTGCCTCTATTGAGGGTGCTGGATCTGTGATCGGTATTACAACGTATCCAAGTTCAGACGAGGATATCTATGCTGCCGAAAACAGATATGCCGCTTTGGAAAGTGCCTTGAATCAGCAGATCAATGAGATGGAACGAAGACATCCAAATTATGACGAGTATCAGTACAACATTGCTGAGATTGGTCATAATCCATACCATCTTATCTCGTATCTTACCGCAAAATACGGGGACTGGACGTACTCAGATGTTGAAAACGAGCTGCAATCTCTTTTTGAAGCACAATATCATCTGAATACAGAAGGTCGAACAGAAACGGTGACAGAAACCAGAAATGTTCGAGTCGGAGAATCATTAGGACAGGTAGTGACCAGCGGATATTGTAACTGTCGAATCTGTTGTGGTGTATGGTCCGGAGGTCCAACTGCTAGTGGTGCATATCCAACTGCAAACCATACCATTGCTGTAGATGCTTCCAATCCATTTGTGCCGATTGGCACTAAGGTAGTAATGAATGGTGTGGAATACACAGTTGAGGATACCGGAGCCTTTGCACGATATGGTGTCCAGTTTGACGTTTACTATGATAACCATGCTGCAGCCTCTGCTCATGGACACCAGACCTGGGAAGCTTATATCGCAGATGACAATGGCAGTCAGGAAGTAACCGTTACCAGTACAAGTACCAAGAAGATTCTGTATGTGACACTGACAAATGGAGGCTTTGATGCTGTGGCAAGAGCCAATCTGAATGCAGAACAGCTGATTATTTACAATGCGTTAAATACGACCTATGGAAACAGAAATTATCTGTGGGATGTAAACAATGTGACCAGTGGATCAGGCGGTAATGGAATGAGCTATGAGATTCCACCGGAAGCACTGCAGGATGAAGAATTTGCCCGGATGATCCGAGAAGCGGAAAAATATCTGGGAGTACCTTATGTATGGGGTGGTTACTCTCCGTCCGGATTTGACTGCTCAGGATTCGTATCTTATGTCATTAACCACTGTGGTAATGGCTGGAACTATGGACGATTGACCGCAGATGGATTAAGAGGCGTATGTACTTATGTATCACCGCAAGAAGCAAAACCAGGAGATCTGATCTTCTTCCAGGGAACGTATAACACATCCGGTGCAAGCCATGTGGGTATCTATGTCGGTAACAATATGATGATCCATTGCGGGGATCCGATCCATTACTCAAATATCAGCACATCCTACTGGCAGCAACATTTCATGTGCTTTGGAAGACTGCCATAAAGGGGTGAACGAAGGGAGGTGAAAGTTTGAATAAAAAGATTAAAAAATATCTGGATGAGATTGCCAAGACAGAGAAAAAGATCGCGGATCTGCAGCAATATCTTAGGGGTGTCCAGGCTGCATTAAAGCAGGAAGAGGACAATGAGATGATCAGGTGCATCCGTGGTATGAAGATGGATAATGATCAGTTATATGATCTTTTGGATGGTATCCAGAGTGGAAAAGTTAAATTTCAGGTAAGCAGGGAGTCTGACGATGAAGGTTCAGGCTCCTTTGTATTCACAGAAGAAAATAAGGAGGAATATCAGAATGGTGAAATGGAAGAAAATGAATAAGAAAATGGCAGGACTGCTGTTGGGAGTCATGATGCTTTTTACAGCATCAACCACAGCATTTGCCTATGTGGATGAATCAGCAGAGGCATCCAAAGTAGAGACAACTCAGACGGAACAGTCAACAGACAAAGAAGAGAAAAAGGACGAGGCGACAAACACAAACGAGGTGCTGCCAGAAGATGGAACAGACCAGGGAACTGCATTTACGACACCTGGCAATGGTGAAGTCAAGGATGACATTACCGATGATTCCACAAAGGAATTTCTTACGGTTACAACGAAGAATAACAACACTTTCTATATCGTGATCGACCGCAGTGCCACATCCCAGAATGTCTATATGTTATCTCAGATTGATGAGAATGATCTGTCCGAGTTTCTGGATAAAGACAGTACAGCTGCTGTTGTAACACCACAGCCGGATACATCGAAGGTTGTGCTGGATGAGACAAATAATGAGGATGTAGACAAGGAAGCTACTGTTGATCCTGAGAAAACATCATCTGCAAAAACCAATATGGGTGCAATGGCAACAATCCTGATTTTGGCTCTCGGCGGCGTGGCAGCTTACTACTACTTCAAGATCTATAAACCTAAAAAAGAGGAAGATGAGGATGATCAGCCGGAAGGTTTGGAAACAGGTGGACTGGAAGAAGTTCCGGATGAGGAAGAGTCTGAAGACGAAGATTTTGAAGAAAATGAAAAATAAATAAACTTTTTTAGCGGAGGGGGCTGTAAAACATGCTCTCTCCGTTTCGTTATATGAAGGAGGTAATACATCTTGTATTTAGTAATTGCAGAAAAACCAAGTGTATCAAGAGCAATCGCAGAAGTGATTGGAGCACAGGAACGAGAAGACGGATATTTACAAGGAACCGACTGTATGGTCAGCTGGTGCTTCGGACATCTGGCCGAATATGTTTCACCGGATGCTTACGATGAGAAATTTAAACAGTGGAGATATGAAGATCTCCCGATCATCCCGAAAGACTGGAAAGTTACAGTCTCAGAAGATAAGAAAGATCAGTTCTATATCTTAAAAAGACTGCTCAACAGTCCGGAAATTGAATACGTCGTAAATGCCTGTGATGCCGGACGTGAAGGAGAATTAATCTTCAAACATGTCTATGACTTATCCGGAAGTAAAAAGCCGGTGAAACGATTATGGATCAGTTCTCTGGAAGATTCCGCAATCCTTGATGGAATGCAGCATCTGAGATCCGCAGAGGAATACCGACATCTGGCCGAAGCTGCTGTATGCCGTTCTCAGGCTGACTGGCTGGTAGGAATGAATGCAACCAGAGCTTATACCACAAAGTACTTCAAAAAGCTGACCGTTGGAAGGGTTCAGACACCGACACTTGCCATGCTGGTGGAACGTGCCGGACAGATCAGCAATTTCCAGAAAGAAAAGTATTTCAATGTAGAACTGGATTGTGACGGAATTCCGGCAGTAAAGCCAAAGATCTTTGATCCGGATGAGGCGGAACAGTTAAGAAGCAGATGCCATGGAAATGAAGCTATTGTCACTTCAGTAAAAGAAACGGAAAAGAAAGTAAAAGCACCAAAGCTTTATGACCTGACCACACTGCAAAGAGAAGCAAACCGTATCTATGGAATGACAGCCAAACAGACACTGGATACCGCTCAGAGCCTGTACGAAAAGAAACTGATCACTTATCCAAGAACGGACAGCCAGTATCTGACCGAAGATATGGAACAGACCGCAAGAAATGTGGTTCGTCAGATTTATGAGAAATATCAACTGACAGATCCGTTTGATCAGCCGGAGCAGCCAGATGTGAAGAAAGTCATGAATAACAGTAAAGTGACAGATCACCATGCAATCATCCCAACGATGGAGCTTGCATCCTGTCATCTGGGTGAACTGAAATCCTGGGAAGAAAAGATACTGTTTCTAATCGCAGTCCATACAGTCATGGCAATGAGTAAGGATCACATTTACCAGGAGACAGAGATTGAAGTGGAATGCCAGGGAGAAATCTTCAAAGCAAAAGGAAAAACCGTCCTGCAGGATGGATGGAAACTCTTTGAAAACTGCTTCAAAAATAAGGATCGCATGGCAATCGTAGATCCGGATCAGGAAATGAAAGAGAGAATGCCGAAAGTAACCCAGGGACAGACTTTCTATGCTGTAGCTGCAGAAAAGACAGAACATTTCACGTCACCACCAAAACCATACAGTGAAGATACGCTCCTTGCGGCAATGGAAACTGCTGGAAATAAGGAATTCGATGAAGACACAGAAAAGAAAGGATTAGGAACACCGGCAACAAGAGCCGGTATCATCGAAAAACTGATCTATTCCCAGTATGCCACCCGAAAAGGAAAACAGATTCTTCCAACAGATGATGGAAAAGTCCTTGTGGAGATCCTGCCAGACTTCCTGAAATCTGCAGGTATGACTGCAGAATGGGAAAATCAGTTGCTTTTGATGGAGCATGGAGAGATTGCACCGGAACAGTTTATGACTGGGATCAAAAACATGCTGACCATGATGCTGAATGGATGTGATGCGATCTCCAAAGAAGAAACAAGAAGATTTCAGACCAGAGAAAGCATTGGAACCTGTCCGGTATGCGGCAGCCTGGTATACGAAAGCAAGACCAACTTCTATTGCAGCAACCACGATTGCCACTTTGCTCTCTGGAAAGATAACCGCTATCTGCAGAGCATGGAAAAAACCATGGATAAAAAGATGGCTGCAGAGCTTTTGAAAAATGGAAGTGTGCATGTAAAAGACCTGTATTCCAGAAAGAAGAATATGTACTTTGAGGCAGATCTTCATATGGATGCAGATGAAACCGGAAAGGTAAATTTTTCTTTATCCTTTCCAAAAAAGAAACCAAAAAACAAAAGCAAAAAGAAATAAGAAAAACAGATTAGAGGAGGAAACGAAGAATGAATTTTAATGAATTTGTAAATGAAGTAAAGGGCAATATCAAACTCTTTTTACCAAAGGATTATGAGAATGCAGAGGTATCAACGATGGAATGCCAGAAACTGAACCGTGCCTATACGGGATTGATGGTGAGAAAAGAAGGTGAGATGCTTACCCCGACGATCAATCTTAACCAGCTGTATGAAGCATATAAAGCACAGCCTGGCGTAACAATGGAAACTGTATGCAGAAAGATTGCAGATATAGTTATTGAGGCACCGATACAGGTTGATCTGAAATCCATTTTAAATTATGAAGATGTGAAGGACAAGCTGTTTATCCGTGTATCATCAGCCGAAGCAAATAAGGAAGTCCTCGAAAATGCGCCACACCAGCTGAAGGAAGATCTTGCAATCACCTATCATGTGGCAGTAGGCAAGGATCAGGATGGATTAAGTTCCATGTTTATCAAGAATGATCTGCTTGAACAGTATGGAATCTCTGCAGAACAGCTTCATGAAGATGCGATGAAAAGTTCACCGCGTGTCATGGCCCCGGAGGTATCAAGTATAGGTGCATTGATAGATGAAATGTACCAGAAAAATATTCTCATGCTGACACCGGATGAACGTGAAATGTTGCAGGAAACATTGCAGGAATCAAGCGAGATGCCGACATTCTTTGTTGTTACGAATACAGACAGAATTGATGGAGCCGGTGTGATCTTTTATCCGGAATTCATGGATAACATGGGGGAACTTCTGGGAAATGATTTCTTCATTTTGCCATCATCCATCCATGAAATGCTGGTCTTGCCAGATGACGGGCAAGTGGATGCAGAAATGTTAAGAGATATGGTAAAAGAAGTCAATGCCACTCAGGTAGCCCCTGCAGAACGCCTTACCAATGATGTATATCACTTTGATACAAAGGATCATGTCTTTGAAAAGGCAGATAGATTCACAGAACGTCAGAAAGAAAAAGAAGCACAGGCTGCAAAAACAGAGAAAGCAGGAAAAGAACAGCCGGATAAGAAACCGAAAGCAAAGAAACACGATATGGAACTCTAATAAAAAATAATCATCTCATCAACTAATAAAAAGCCCTGCGGCATAAGCACAATGTCGTGGGGCGTTTTTGGAAAGGAGTATTATGACAGAACAAAATAAAACTACTACTATTCCACTGCCGGTCCAGGGAAAAGATATGGACAGCATTATGCAGTCACTGGAATCTGGTGTGGAAGAACTTTTTACAAGTAATCGCTATCAGGAATTTCTTAAAACCATGGCAAAGTTTCACAATTATTCTTTTAATAATACAATGCTAATCGCCATGCAGCGACCGGATGCCACACTTGTTACCAGTTACAAAAACTGGCAGTCCATGGGTAGACAGGTCATGAAAGGGGAAAAAGGAATTACAATCATTGCACCGGCACCATATAAGAAAATGAAGGAAAAAGAGGTTCTGGATGAAAATCAGCGACCGATCATGGGAACTGATGGAAAACCTAAGACTGAACAGGTGGAAGTTACAGTTCCGCATTTTAAAGCAGTTACCGTCTTTGATATTGCTCAGACATCCGGGGAACCAATCCAGACACTGGCACCGGAATTACTGACTGCAGCTGTACAGGATTTTGATTCTTTCATGCAGGCTATTCAGAAAATATCCCCAGTGCCGATTCGATTCGATGAGATCGATGGCAATGCCAATGGGTATTATCACAATGCAGACAAGGAAATCGTGATCAAAAAAGGGCTCAGTGAAAGTCAGACCTTAAAGACTGCTATTCATGAAACAGCCCATGCTAAACTGCATGACAAGGAAATCATGGAAAGCCTGGGTGTAGAAAAAGACCGTCTGACAAAAGAGGTTGAAGCAGAATCCGTTGCTTACTGTGTGTGTTCTTCCTTTGGTTTGGATACATCGGATTACAGTTTTCCTTATATTGCAGGTTGGAGCAGCAGCCGGGAAATGAAGGAAATGAAAGCATCTATGGATGTGATCCGCAAGACAGCCGGTGAAATGATCGATCAGCTTACAGAAGAACTGGAAATCATTTTTGAAGAAAAACAAAAAACAGAATTACATGAAAAATACGGCATTCTGGTAGATGCACTGGAAGCAGCCGGATACCGCTATGATTATCGGGAAAGCGAACCGGGACATATTGTACTGGCACCGGATGGGACACATGAAATTGCTGGGTATTTGCAGTTTGAATCATGGGGAGATATCAAAGATTGGCTGGAAGATACGATTGCAGAAGGAACGGATATTTCGGAAAGAGTTGATCGGGCTTTGTATCCATTTAAGTTTGATTATACCCTAGAGGAAGAAATGTTCAGAGGTAATGGTGACCGCTATGCGATTTACCATGTGGATGAAGGCACACCGGGAAAACAACATTTATTTATGAATATGGCAATGGTCAAAGAAGATGGCATTACAATCGATGCAGCAAATTATAAATGTGTCTATTCTGGCAGATTACATGAAAATGAAAAGCTGGATGATTTGTATGCCGTATTCAACGATAATCCACCGGCAGATTATAAAGCACATTCTATGTCGGTCAGTGATGTTATCATTACAAACCGTGGTGGGGATATGCAGGCATATTACGTGGATCGATTTGGATTTGCAGAACTTCCAGACTTTGCAGCACAAAGAGAAAAAATACTCGATATTGTCCCGGAAATAGAAAATGTGGATTATGAAAATGATCTTACATGTATCAGCTTTTATGCGGCTGAATGTGCTGAATTTCCTGTAATGGGTGAAGTACATTATGACCTGACATTACCAGAAGCCTTGGAAGCTTATGAGAAAATCCCATCAGAACGTATGCATGGACTGAAATGTGTTGGCTTTGATCTGAAAGACGGAAGTGATTATGAAGGAATGCAGAGTCTGATGATTGAAGGAAAAATACAGAAAGAATTTTTGAATTCGATTCCTGGATTTAGAGAAAATTCTTATGTGCAAAATGCAATCAGTCGTGTGGAAAAGTACTTGGAAGAAAGACATCCAAATGTGGAAAATCCACTGAAATCCAATAAGAAAGTGGATAACGAAAAAAATATAAGCGAAGAAAAAAACGAGAAGGAGCTGAATATACAGATGAAACCAATACCGAAAAAGAAAAGGGGGGAAATGAGCCTATGAGAAATGTAAACCTGGAAGAAAACGAACTGACTATTACTGCTATCTTCCAGCAGCACACAAAGGAAGAAACAATCCAAACACTGAAAGAAGCTTTGGAAGTTTTGGAACAGGAAGAAAGTGATCCTGAGAATGATGAAATGATTGAGATAATCAATTCTACAGTTGGGAAATTACAGCAGATCGAAGACAAATACTACTATTCTCTGGATCTGAATTATTATCTGAATAACTTGGAGGACGATGCCTATGAAACTTAATCAATTTGCAGTCTACCGAGTAGATCAGCAGACAGCAGGAAAAGCACTGTGGCATCTGCCATATCAAGAGGCAAGACGGCAGAATGTGTCGATTACTGTCGAAAATTACCGATTAGTCTCGATTCATGAAATGCAGGAAAATGAAAAAGTCGCTGACATCTGGAAACGGACGAAAAATCAATGCGAAGTCAGTGACGTGCTCGTATTGAACAAGAATGGAGAAATCAGCTGCTACTATGTAGATGAGAACTATCCACAGTATCTGGCCGGATTTATTCGTATCAACACATCCGGTGCACTGATCACTATGGAAACTGAGAATTATCAGATTGATGGGAAAAAGGGGAACTGGATTGCAACAGACACCATCATTATTGATGGAAAACAGTTTTATTTGATGGAACATCAGGTATACCGAGATCAGGCCCAGGGTGTTATTCTGGATGCCTATGGAAAAATGGTTGTCGAAGAATGTAAGAAATTCGATGAAAAGACAAAACAAAAGATTCATGATTACATCCAACAGCAGGTAACGCTAAATCCGGTCGAACAGCTAAAACAAGATGGTAAAATCCGTCTGGAACATTACCAGAAATTCTACCAGAACGGCACTTATGAAAGAAGCAGAGAATCTGGTACCGAAGCCAATTATGATATGGTGGACGGTCTGGTGAATAATCAGAAGAAGAATCAGGAAAAGATATCTGATGTTCGCAACAACAAACAGACGTCCCGAAATCAACAGAATAATAAACCTAAGAAACGAAGGTCCGTAATCAAACGACTGCATCAGAAACAGATTGCCATTGCTCGCCGGTCCGGAAAGCCGATACCAAAGTACCTGGATCAGGAAATGGAAAGAAAGCGGGGATAGAATATGCGAAGGTTAAAGTGTGAAAAAGAAACGATTATTCTGACCAATGAAGATGACGGATTCTATGATGTGTATACCTTCAATCGGAGCTTGCAGAAACGGTTACGGACCTTTGCTGAGAAGTATCCAGATGATTGCTGGTTGAAAGGGACTTCGGAGGATGGCAGTGAAACGTATATGATCAGAAAGGGACGGTTATCATTGAATTTAAGACCACCCTATTCCAAGGATAGGATCCATAAAGCGACCGAACGAATTATTGAAGAACAGAAAGAACAATTGAAGGATTCATAGAATGCGATTTAAGAGAAAAAAGCCTCATGACCATGAGAAAAAATGAAAGCAAAATACGTTAGCTGATAAAGTGTATAGGCTCAAAAGGGAAAGTGCCCTTTTGGGCCTTTTTGATTTAAAATAGTTCTAAAGAACAAGTCGATAATCCGTAGATTCTGTATGTTTTAAAGATCAATCGTTATACTAATTTTAGACCGAATTATCGTTCTAAAGGAGGTGTCACAATGGATTTAAAGGCGGTTGGTCAGAGAATAAAAGCTGCAAGGGAAGCTAAGAATCTTACACAAGAAGAATTGGCAGCACTGGTAAACTTGAGTCCAACTCATGTAAGTGTTATAGAGAGAGGACTGAAAGTAACAAAACTTGATACCTTTATTGCGATTGCAAATGCATTAGATGTTTCAGCAGATACACTATTGATTGATGTTGTGACACATTCAGTTACTGGTGTTACGAATGAATTATCTGAAATGATAGAGAAACTACCTAAAGAAAAGCAACAGAGAATTATCAATGCAGTGAGAGCATTGGTGGAATAAATACGTGAATAAGAAGAGGGAAGGGCTTATTGCTCTTCTTTTTTATTTGGTTTAACGTGAAAATATGATATAGTAGTTCTAAAGACTTATATATAATTCTAAGGAACTTGATAAAATGAAGAAAAAAAATATAACACTTGTATTTGTTGCTATCGTTTTTTCGATTATTGTTGGAATGATAATTGGAAAAAGCTTATTAAAATATAAAGAAGGTGAGCCAGATGTAGTTGGCAGTTTTTCTATGAATAGAGATGAAAATCTTACAGTAGTTGCTAACAGAAAAAATATTTCTGATAAAGAAGCATTTGCAAGACTGCTTTTAAAAATGTATAAAGAGAATTCATTTCATTCAATAAAATTTTCTACAGATCATGGATATGCAACCAGTCTTGATATGACCGTATATTCTTGGAAAGAAGATATCAAAAATGGCGAATCCATTATGCAGATAGAACTTAGGCCGATTGAATATGGAAAAGATTATGATATTGTTCATAATCCGGATAAATATGTGCTTTTTATCGATGGAACAGAAATAAAATGAAATATATAGATATGCAGATAAAGCGCAGAAAAAGAGGATTGCTCAACACAGGTTATTTTCAATTATTACCCCTAAAATGATAAAAGAGAGGCAGCGGATAATCCGTTGCCTCATTACAGTATACGACACTTAATCTAGTTCCGCCCCTAACTCATACCTCCAATACTCCGCCGCCTCATACTCTCTGGGTTCTGAGAGTACCGGTACGGTAAAGAGTTCAACCGGAACACCGAGTGTTGATGCGAAGAGCTTCATAAGATCCTCTTTCGGTGTTCGGACATCACTCTCATACTGAGCAATCCGGACATCAGCACAGCTGTCGGGAAATCCAACAGCCATGCCAAGTTCTTTCTGGGTGAGATGATTTTTCTGTCTTAAATGTTTTAATTTTCTTCCAAATGTAATCATAGTATTATTCTCCTGTACTTCCGAAAGCCCCGGTTCCTCGTTTTTCACCGAGATCCAGAACAAAGTCTGCGATCACGACTGGTGTGATCACCAGCTGACCGACGCGTGTGTCTTTATGAATGGTCTGAGAAGATGTGCTCACGTTGCTGATAATGGCATGGATCTCTCCACGGTAACCGGAGTCGATTGGTGGAAGTTCACATACCAGTCCTTTTGCAGCCATGCTGCTTCGTGGAAAGACATATCCGGCAAATCCATCTGGGATGATGAGACCGAATCCAAGCGGAATTCTTGCAATCTCGCCTGGTTTTAATATGCAATCATAAGGCATGAATACATCAGCACCGGCATCATTTTCATGTGGCCGGAAGGGATGATGATCTGCTTTCAGACCAAAGTCAATCAGTTTAATCTTTATGGCTGCTCACCTCCTTCCTGATGAGCAATGGATAATCTGCTTTTAAGATATCTGACGGTATCCAAAGCTTTGAAATAGGATTCTGGCAGGACATCTGTTTTTCCATGCAGCTTCCTCTCTGACAGAATGGACCGGTAAGATCCGGTGCAAAAAGGATTGGGCTTAATTTGTACAATCTCTGCCAGATCTGTAGCATCACAATCCTTGTTTCATCCGTATTTCTTCGGCAGGTTCTTTGGCCAATCATATGCTTCCACTGGTAAGGCGTTGCACTGATGATCAGTACGTTTCGAAGTCCCTGAGGTGTGGCATATCCGGCTGAATCATGATCAATGCCTAAGGCACAAAGCTCTGCATAATGATCCAGATCTGACTGACAGCTTTTCTTGTAAATATCCTGGATTTCTTTATCTGCTTTCATGATTCCATATGGAATAGCAAATGCAGCGTGACCGGAATAATTGCTGTACTGCAGAGATGCACTCATGTACTTTACTTCGTTCTGATGCCTTGTGATCTGTGCTAGGAAGCGTCTGCTTGCACCGACAACAGCTACGGTAATGACCATGAATTTCTGTACTGTTGGATGGGGAAGTCCTGCAATGTTTTCTACGGTTTTCTGGCTGTAGGATTGGTGGTAAAGATCCATCAAATCTGCCATGTTCTGGATCGTATGACCGTGTTGTGTGAGCCTGGCAGCAAAGACCATATTCTGTTCTGCTTCCCGGATTCCATAGCAGTTTAAGATAGCTGTTTCAATGTGATCCATAGGCCTGTTCCTCCTTTACCAGAGCTTTTAAAAGGATCAGATAATTGATGCAGTCTGTGATTTTTTCATCCCACTGTTCCATGTCAAAATGTAACAGAGTGGAATAACACATATCGTAAAGGGATACGACATGTTTTGACATCATACCGGCCAGTGCTGCTTTTGGATCGCAGTTTTGTAAGGCGGCAGCAATCTTGAATGCACTGAGGCGGTCAATATTGTCACCGGTATATTCTTTCTTTTTATGTGCCAGAATATCGGCACACTTTCTCATCTGAAGCTCAAATACAACATTAAATTCTTCTTGTGTCATGTGATAGTTCCTCCTTTGTTTTGTGATGGTTATCGTTCGAGATCCTTGGTTTTTGATCTTACTGGTTCCGGAATCTGCATCTGAAGAATGGCATCAACATTCTGATCGGCAGTATCCAGATCTTTTAGTTTTTCTTTCAAGCTGCTTATTGCTTCTTCTTCGGAAGCTATCTGCTGTTGCAGTTTTTCTTTTTGTAAAGTCAAGGTTTTTAGGCTTGTCATCTTTCCATCCTGATAAAAGGATCTCAGCCAATCTCTGGCTTCTTCATATTTCTGAATTTCCTTCGCATGTTCTTTTCGGTACTTTCCTTTGTACTTTGCATTTGAAAATTGGGAATAAACTTTCTTATTTGCGTAGTACTGACCGGTATAGCGGATCTGATCATTGAGGATCCTTAGATTGGACCGATGCTGAGCAACCTGTGTCTGCATTTCTTTTAGTTCCTGCTTTGATGCAAGCAGTGTGTTTTTCAAATCTGATTGCGTATCAAATCCATGTTCCTGTACATAGATAATGGTATTTGCCATTTGCTGCAGGTTAGAAAGTTTTATTCGATGAGCATAAGCCGGGCTCTGCATTGCTTTCACATTTGTCTGGAGATTTACAACCAGGCGCAGGTGAGATCTGACGTAGAGAATGGTCAATGGATCTTTGCGTAAGAAAGTCTGTTCCAGGTGTTCTTTTCCATATCGTGTTCCCAGTACACGTTCAGTAATCCGCTTCTGTCGATCAGGATGAAGATAACTGTATCTGCCCCGATGATCAATCACAGAGATCTGAAATTGTTCCAGAAGTTTAGATTGGAATTCATCAAAACTATTGGAAGTGGCAGCGCATTCATCAATCGCATTTCGCAAATATTCTTTCTGTGTAAGGAACACGGTGGATGTTGGTTTGAGACCATCTTCAATAATTTTCTGGTTGATCTCATCCAATTTTTGCTGGCCGTGTTTCTGTGCCATATACTCTTTCTGAGTGATTTTTCTTTCAGCCGGAGCAAGAAGATCTATCTGGTGAAGTCCTTCCTGTTGGCACCGATCCATGACAGTTTTCTTAAAAGTGTTCATGAATTTATCAGTGGAACGATGCTTGTAACCGGCGGCTTCCTCATGTGGTTTATCCATATAAAGCTGCCTTTCCACTGCAGTCTTCCGCACACTATTGATAACGATGTGAGTATGGATATTTCCGGATTCATTGTGGCCATCGGTGTGAGTAACTACTAGCGCCTGATATCCAGGAAACATTTGCTTTGCAAGTTCCAAACTGATTGCCTGTGCTCTCTTTCCGGTAAGTCCATTCTCTGTAACATCGGCTGGATCATAGCTGATAATGTAGTGGTGACTTTTGATATCTTCACGTTTCTTATTTTTGTGAAAATGAGTATTTGTCAGTTCACATTCCTTGTCAAAAGACATCGGATCACAGTTCAGTCCATCCATGTAAAACTCTTTTCGCAGGATGTTTCGCCCGGATTCATCTACAATCTTTTTCCCGGTTTTTTCATCATGTTCAAACAGAAGGTAATTGATAGCAGCTGAGTAATTTGCATTTCTGCTTTTAATGTGTTTTACGATTGCCATTCATACCACCTGCCAGTTTCAGTACCTCTTTTCTCAATAGGAATAAGTCCGTGATGCACTGATGGATTTGATTTTCTATAGCACGTGACTGACTGCCGCCACTGTTAAAATGCTTGGCAATCTGATTGAGATTCGATCCAATTTTTCCATATTCACTGACCAGTTTTCTGAGATCGTTCATGTCTGCAACAACTTCAATCTGATGATTGATTTGCTTTTCAAGTAGGAGTTTTCTCAGATATTCTGATCGACTAATGGACAAACAAGCAGCGCCTTGGTCTAATAAATCCAGTTCGACATTGACAATGGAACAATAGAATCCATGCAGCATTCGATAAAATACTGCTCTTAAATATTTCTCTTGGCATTACGAGTGTTCCATCCAAAGTCCCTACACATACGATATTCATATTGATCACTTTTCCGTCTACAGCCATATTAAGTACGCCTACGACTTCCCTATCATACACCAGGAACTCTTTGGATAAAAATCTCGCTACATCTTCGCCATTTTCCAGAGGCTTATCACTATACCAGGAGGGTTCCTTTACCATTCGGATAGTCACTACATCTAATCCGTACTGCATGACTTATCACCACCAAAGACTGATGCAGTAATAACAAGGGAAATTGAATTTGGGCCCTCTTGCCCCTTTAAAATATAATATCATGGGTCCATTTGCACTAGTACCTTTTATGGAATGCCGCCACAGTGTCTGGAGTATGCAACATTCAGTCTACGGAACCCTAAAAATAAATGGAGAAACATATTCTTTTAATAACGGCAAGGGATACTGGGAAGGTGACCGTGGAAGGTCATTTCCCGAAAGATATATATGGACTCAATGCTGTTTTCCACAGGGGTCTTTGATGTTATCTGTAGCGGACATTCCCATGGCGGAAATCCATTTTACCGGTATCATAGGCAGCATATTGTGGGAAGGAAGAGAATATAGGCTGACTACTTATTTGGGTGCCAGACTTGTACATCTCAAAAACAGAAAGCTTCGAATTCTTCAAGGAAATCTGGAACTGGATGTCTGTCTTCTCGAGGAAGAAGCACATTCATTGAAAGCTCCGACAGACGGGCAAATGATACGAACGATTCATGAAAATGTTTCCTGCAAAGCTTCCTATCAGTTTCGAAAAAACGAGCGTACTCTTTTTGCATTTAAAACCAATCAGGCCTCCTTTGAATACGAATACCCATTCTGACTGCAATCATACACCAATATAAAAAACCAGACTTCAATAATAAATGAAGTCCGGTTTTTTAATTGGTCTTTCTATAATTATTCTTTTTGCGAAATCAATAATCCTGCAAGAGCAATGATGCCTCCGATTGCCCCCTGTAGCGTTAACATCTCATGTAAGAAAATAATACAAAACACTACCGTAGCAATTGGAATAACATATGAATATAAACTTGTTTTTACAGATCCCAATATTTTTACGGATCTATTCCAAATAATAAATCCTGTTGCTGACGCTATACATCCCATATAAAACACATTCAGATATACTTCTGGAATCAACAATTCTTGTACAGAAACATCCACTCCTGCATATAATACAATCGGAATCATTGTCAACAACCCATAAAAGAAAATTTTTCTGGTAATAATTATGATTGGATATTTTTCCAATTGCTTTACAAATACTGAATAGCTCCCCCATACTATAGATGCCAAAAGTGCCAGACCATTCCCTTTCAAACTTCCTTCAAACGTAATTTTACCATTAAAAATTACCAATGTAATTCCTAACATGGAAATAAAAAATCCTATCAAAAAATACTTTCCTGGTTTCATTTTTGTGATAATAAACCCAAGAATCACTGTAAACATCGGAGATAACGCATTGATAATACTGACATTTGAGGCTGCAGTATATAGTAATGCTATATTTTGAAAATAGAAGTACAATGTTACACCACATAGTCCACATAACACACATAGTAATTCTTCTTTTAATGAATTTAATTTCAAACGCTTTGGCAATATTATCCATAATGTAATATATCCTATCAGGAATCGAAACAACAGCAGTTCCTCCGGCGATAACACATTTAAAGCTATTCTACTTGATACGGTTGCACTTCCCCATACTATGACACATGCTATACACTGTAAATGTCCGATCAATTTACTCTGCCTGACCATTTTTTACCCTTTGAACAAAATCATCATATTCCTGCAAACATTTACCATAGTCAGTGTCTTTATCAATAATTATCCCAAGTTCATCTTCTGTATCAAGTCTGGAAAGTAATTCATCTTTTTCTTTATGATTTGCAACTGGATTTACAGTCATTATAATTCCTTCCGCAACACTATCAAATTGATTAATCGGCATAGCTACACCTACTTCTCCGGGTGCACATTTTAAATATTTTCTTGCACCCTCACACATTAACGAGATATTTAGATCATTA
>ERZ779669.151-NODE-151-length-44077-cov-4.799396_pt1 | contig 44077 bp, 45 predicted proteins | sample MGYA00511372_ERZ779669 | MGnify/ENA primary metagenome ERZ779669 (study PRJEB29588, sample SAMEA1967891) | human gut metagenome | biome: human gut; feature: human-associated habitat; material: faeces | place: Denmark | collected 2008/2010 ... | reverse complement strand
CCGGTGGGGCAGGAGGTTGCACGCCCACTTGTCGCGCGTGTTTGTACCACTATTTGTATCATTACAAATATACAAAAAATCGTGAATATCGGACTATCCTATAAAAGAATAATCCGATATATCACGCACTACATTAAGCTCTTTTACGTCTTGCAAGACCACCATAAGCAAAACCACTTCTCATGTGATTAGTTACTCCACGAGGCCATAACTTTTCATATAAGCGGGCACTTGCGTAATTATTAACTGCTCCGGCAAGACCTTCAACTCCTTGTAACATTCCTTGTAATCCTTGCGTTCTGACTGCCATTAATTGTTGATTCAAGCCGACAGCTTTGTTATATTCATTAATAGCATCCTGATACATAATTTGACTATTAGCGTTTCGAGCATTAACTCGTTCTTGCCTATTCAAATCATATCTTTGACGTTGATAATCTTTCTTAGCTCCATACAGTTTATTTCGAGCAAGTTGAGCATTAATTGTAAGATTTGCTACACTATTTCGAGCAGTTTGAACATTACTTGTGTTATCAGTAATATATCGAGCAGCTCTACGTTCTTGTGTACCAAGTTCTTGTAATTCCTCACTTATATCATAATCTGTACTATATTGAACAGCATCTACTTTATTACCTTTCGGAACATGAAGTGTAGATTCAAATTCAATAGCCTTTCGATTAGCACGAGTATTAAGAGCGTTACCTACAATTCCAAACAGTGAACTTGCAAGATTCATACCAAGTCCAAATTCATTAAACCCGAACTTAAATGCAGAACCACCGCCAGCACTTACAGTAGTTTGAATCGGCGGTAAAGTAGTAAGTTTAGGAGCTGAAACTCCTGTAAGACTATAAGGTGAAGCATATCCACCAAAAGGTCTTTTCTTTCTTACCATTCCACCACAACGTATAATCGGAGAATCATTACGAAGTCCTAAAGCAGTAGCATAAAGTTCTTGAGCTTCAAACAAATCTTCTGTTTTAGCATCAATAACTTCAGATTCACCACGAGCTTTATTCATTCTATAAACTAACTTTTCAATATTACGAACATTTGTTCCAGTTTGTAATTTGTTAGTTTTACTCTTATCTAATGCAAACAAAGATAATGTAACTCCATCAGCAAGTTGAATAACTTGAGCTTCTTTTTTACCTTTCATATCAGTAAGTTTCTTTGCGTAATCAGCGAAAGTACGATTTGTTCCGGGAACTTTAATAGTATCACTGAATACCTGACCACCTTCAGGAGTTTCACGAACAACTTCACCAGCATACATTTGACCATTTTTAGCGCCGCCGCCTTCAATTTCCGAATCTCCATATATAATTCCAGTTTCACCAGTAGCAGGATTATATTGTTCATGCGTTTGACCATAAGCAACAACACTATTAGATGAATTAGGAATTACTTGGCCGCCGGTGTTTAATTTTCTACGACCAATCATTCCACCTAATTTAGCATAAAATCCAGTACCTTCTGAGTAATTACCAAGATTACTTTGTCGAATAGTTGCAACATCATTTTCAACTTTATCTTGCATATTACCCAAAGTCTGCTGACGTTCCATTTCAGCTTGTTCAGCTAAAAGTTCTTGACGACGACGTTCTTCTTGACGCTTTTTCTTACGTCCAGTAAACAGACCAACGATGCCACCAATTAATGCACCGATACCAGCACCGATAGGGCCAAGCCAAGAACCAGCAGCTGCACCAGTGGCAAGCGCCGCAGTTCCGCCAACAGCAGCTCCAATTCCCAATCCAGTCCCAGCTCCACTTAAAGCACTACCACCTACGATACCTTCGCCGTCTGCACTATATTTAGATTCATCAATATCACTGGCTTGAACTCGTGTACCCCATTGAACACTACCGGGGTCATTAATACTTGTTCCACCCCAATAGAATTTTCTACGAGGAATTCCAACAAGTCCACCGAATTTAGCAGTAATACCACGAGAAGTTAGAATTTCATTATTAATCTTATTTTGCATATTAGCATAAATCGCTGAATCACGAGCCATCAACTGATTTGCCTTTGCAATACCTTGTGCATTCAAATCAATATCACCTTCAGCATAAGCATCATCTAAATATTTAGTTTTTAGACCAACACCTTCATTTTCAAAGTAATCTCGATTGTTTTTACCAGCGACAATACTTCGATAAACATTACCAGACATAACGCCACCGAAATCTTTTCGCTTACGTCTTACAAGACCACCACAACGAGCAACTCCACGAGCAGTAACAATTTCATTATTGATTTTGTTCTGCATATTTGCATAGATAAGTTTATCATTAGCAATTAATTTATCTACATAATTCTTAACTGGGATTCCAGTATCATCATTCTTTCCGCTATGATAAAACATATCAATCATAGCATTACCAAAAAATCTATTACCAGAATCACGAGCCATTCCTAAATAATCAACGGTAGCATCATGTGTTGAACGAATACCACCGAAATTATATTTTTTACGATTAGTTTTACTCATATCTTCAACATAGTTATCAGGATTATCATCAGTATTAAAATTAGAAAATAATCTATTTCTAATCATATCATAGTCATTAGAACTATTAGTCTTAAATATTTCTAATTCAGATTTATCTCTTCTTTTATTACCAGTAGTATATTCTTTAATAATACTATCTATATTACGTTCATTAGCACCTTTTAACAATTTCTTATATTGTCTAAAACCAGTTCGACCTACTCGATATGCAAGATTAGACATAAGATTAACAATAGGTTGAGGTAAAGTATTGAAATCATCAATACCATATTTCTCAGAATAAATATCACGAACATCATTATAGGCTTTCGCCATACGACGATTCAATTCAGCATCAATTTGTTTTCTTGTTGCTTTACCTTTTGCTTTAACAGATTTAGTGAAATCAGAAGTATCATTTAACTTAAAACCGGGGCCAATAGTATCATCACCACCTTCATACGAGGGATAAGGATAATAATATTTACCATCTTTTGAACGTGAACGAACAGTTTTAAATTTATTATTTTCTTTAACACGAACAAATTCTTTATCACCAGTCAATTCGTTATCCCAAATATGTTGAGAATACTCATTAATATAACGAGTAACTTGACGAAGACTGTCAGGATTAACTTTACGATTAGACATACCATTAAAAGTTTGAGTAACACGACAAGTGGGCGTGCAACCTCCTGCCCCACCGGGGAGCGAGGCCGAAGGCCGAGCCGCACAAGTTGTTACAAATTACCTTTGATTATTACGATTATCAAGAATCCATTCAGGATTAACATCAATAAGTTCCCAAAGTCTGTTATTATCACTATTATTAAACTTCATTATACAATAAACATATTGACAAATGAATTTATTAATATCATACCATTTAGCTTTACGTTTTAGTGCAGATTCATCTACAACTAAATCAGTAACCATAAAAGGTATTTGTTTGTGTATATCATTAACATTATTAAATCTCCAAAGATTTACTTTATTAACACCAGTTGTACCATTATACCAAATATCATTAAATTTAACAAGTTTATAACCAGTACATTGGTCATCATTATGAACCAATATAGCATTAATAGTTTTCTCAAATTCATTAATAGTAGGTAACAGATTATTAACAATATCAACTCTGTCTTTCCAAGCAATATTATTTAATAACTTATTATAACTACTATTGTCGTTAAGAATAAATTTAATATATGATTCTTTAACAAGTTGATTACCATTATCATCTTTTAAGAATCTACCATAATTATTTTTAGATATTGCATAAATACCATGTTTATCAAACCAGAATAATCCATTTCGATTGGTAATACCTACGATAGGATTATAATCATGAAATGAAATCCAAGCATTAGCAACAGGACTAAAACTAATTGTGAACTGTTTGTTATTAACATTTTGGACTAAATATAAGATATTAGTATCTTCATTAAATGCCCAAATTCTACCATTATTCTTAAATGGATTAATTACATCTTTTACAAGATTACCGTCAAACCATTTAAGAGCATTAAGAGCAGTCATATTACTTACTTTATCTCCATTGATATTGAAGATACGTCTATGAACTGCATCAATAACAAAATAACCAATAACATTAACGTGAGTATCAAAATAACTTTGACAACCTATATAACCACTGGGACTATATGTAACCTCTTGAGGTTCCATATTAAATATATCAGCTGTACCTAAATACGAAGTACCTTCATCAGTATTAGAAAGTGTATCACGAAGTTGTAATAAGTGTAGACCGTATGTCTGTTGAATATAAAGATTTTTATTGTCAGTTTTTAATGCAATAATTTCACCTCGATTAAAAGGCATATCTTTATAATCATCACTTCTAAATAATCGCCAATTAAGATTAGCATTTTCAGCACTCTGTAATTGACTACGAATTATACGATAAGGATGGTCTTGAGTTCCGGGAATTTCTTCAAAATAAGTAAATGTTTCAATACCATTCTCATTATAAACAGGAGAATAACCTTTACCAACACTACTATTTATGAAATTATCAACTTGATAACTTAATTGATAAAATTCACGTAATTCATTACCACGTTTATCGTGATATTTGAAAGATTTATCTACGTTATTAACACTGAATCGAGCAAGAATATTGAATTTACTTTCAAGAGGAACAGTAAATATCCAACGATAAACAGTAGCATTACTATCTAATTCTTTTGCTTGAGCATCACCATAACGATAATCGGATGATGGAGCAGTAGCTCGAAGTGTTATATATCCAATAAATGTATCACCAACTAAAGGAGTTATTATTTCAGAAGAACCTTTAATATTAATTACATTAGATGCAATTTGAAGTTTCTGATTATTAACATCAGAATAAAGTGTTTCAGAATTATTAATTAAATCGGCAATATATCCTCTTGCCCATTCTTCATTATCTGTACCTTTATTAAATCCATCAAAACCTTTTTCAATACGATAATAACTATCGCCAGCAATATTGTTTTGAGAACTAATATTAGCATTGATATATTCAAGTGAAACATCTTTAGTTGCACGAGAAGTATCAATAGTAAGACTATTGATGTCAGCATCTAAGAATCGAGTTCCAGATTCATTAGGATTTGTATCAAATCCATCAAAATCTTCACCTTTCCATTTAGCTGGAAATACTTTTATATCATCATCAAGTTTTTCATTTTTAACAAATTTAAGAACATCAGTTTCAAAGTATAGAGGTTTAAGTTTACCTCGAATACTATTTATCTTATTATAGAGATATTCAAATGTATAAAATCTTGCGTTATTTCCACCAAAAGGATTTTTATAAGTTTGATTCTTACCGAAATTGTTAGTTTCAGTATCTCGCATTGCGAAACCTTGTGTAACAATTCGAGAATTATTAATATTATGTTCAACAAAGAAATAAACTATTGAACTAATATATTTATTCATTAAATCTGTTTTACCAGCAAGATTAGCTTTGATATTAATATTAGGACTTAATGTATAAGTAGGATTCCATTCAGAAGAAGTAGAATATAATTGGGTTAACCAATTAAATGTCGGAGCAGTTGAACCATTAACTTTATAACTTAATCGAGCTTCAATTAAAATATATTTAGTTTCTTTTGCATCAAGATTAATTACGAAATTAGTTTTGGTATTAATTGTATCATTAATAAATGTAGATTTACTATCAGATGCTAAAAGATTAGATTCAGAAACTTCATAATACCCAGTTTCAACTTCAGATTCTTCTGAATCCATTTGTTTAACTACCGATGTAGCATCATAAACTTTTGTAGTTAAATTTATACCAGCAGGTATCAAATTATCTCCACCAAATGTAGGACTACATTCAACACCAATTAATTGGCTCGATGTACTCTCACTTGTTATTTCCAATACTACAACTTGATAATCAGAAGGATTAACTCCACCTTCAGAATCTTCAGTTGTATAAGGTAATGGAAGACTTGGTAATTTCAGTTTACCTTTGGTTAAAGAACGACCTTTTGCTTTAACAATAGCGTGTACAGTTGAAACTCCGTATAAAGTAAAATAACGATTACGAGCTATTGTAGGATTCTTACTACCAATTCCAGTTTTAACAATTTCATCTATTTGTTCAGCAGCATTAATACCATGTAAATTCTTCCAAATCGGACTTATAATCTCACTAATACTTTCAGATTTATAAGGAATTTTATGAGCGTTTTGATTAGTAGAACCTACGGGATATGCTTCAATATCATAATTGTTAGCTTTCCAAGGAATATGATGTATATTTACAAGGTCACCTTTATAATCATAATATCCAGCATAAAGAACATAAACTTCACCATTCTTGAAATAACGTCGAGTACTATTAATATAAGAAGAACTCGGATTCCAACTTAATTGAACATCAAGATTGTTCTCTGTAAACTCTTTAAGTTCACTATCAAGTTTGCTATAATCAAGAGTCTTTACATTACCTCGAATAAGTCTATTATTGAAATTAACAAGAGTATTATCTCGAATATATGATATATTTTTAATAAAAATATCATCAAGACTTATAGTAGATAAATATGAAACATCACTTACAATATGAGTAGTACTTACACCATTAATTGAAATATCATCTGTTTCATATGATAATTGAGCTTCGTCAGTAATATAAACAATAGCAAACCGGCAATGTTTATATTTAATACCACTATTTCTAAAACTAATAGTAATATTTTTATTGATTTCGATACCTAACGCATAATCTTCTTCGTAATTACCACAAACAATAAGTGATGTACTCAAAGGAGAATAGTTTGTATAAGTACCATCATCAAGACGATATTTAATTGCTATTTGATAAGCACCAGTTTTAAGATTACCACCGTCTTTAACTTCTAATTGAAGTTCAGGATAAGTAACATTTGGAATAAGATTAAACGAATCAACTTCATCAACACTGATGTCATATCCTATCGCAGTATCATCTCCATTGTTACCATCATAAAACGGGTCAGTCAAATTAATAATTCTTGTTTCATTTGCTGATTCATCAGTTCCCTCAGTAAATGTAACAATTAAATTTTCTTTATAATTATATATATAATCTCCATGAATTGGTCTATCAATACTGAATCCAAATGCACCAGATGTACTATAAAGACAACGTTTTACAGTTGGATTATTATCATCAAGATTAAGATATATAATAGCGTCGTTAGTTTGTAAATCAGATTTATCTGCATTATTCCAGTGTTCTACAACGCAAAAAAGTACAACACCAACATTAGTTGGAATTGTACCTATAATATTATATTTGTGATTATCGGCATCACTATAAATATAAGGAATGATATGCCGATTTGTCGGATGATTTTCAAGAATATCATCTAATTCACCTATGAAATCAAATCCTCTTTCATTAAAATAACTTTGACCTTTATTATCAATAGTTATATTTTTAGCATATCGTAAAGATTTATCTTGTGCAATATGAGGTGAATTATCTAAATCAAGACCTAAAACTTTCATAATTTCTATTATTCTAATGTACGAAGAATAGTAGCAATATTCTCTCGACGGTCGTTACTAAATTTATTACAAGAAACTCGAACTTGTATTCTCATTCTATCGAGTTCTATCGCAGGATTTGTATAAGGATTGTTTGCTGTAAGACTCACAACCGGATGTTTATAACCTCTTAATAACATTTGTTTGAGAACATAAAGTTTAAGATATTTTTTAAGAGGGCCATTATTATAAATAAGAGGAACATCCATATTTATAATACTATCATAAACAACAGGTAAAGCTCTATATCTTAAATGAATAGTTCCGTAATCAACGTTAGTATGAATCCAGTTATTACTAATGTAATAATAAGGTTGCTCTTTATCAACAGAAGCATGATTAAAACTATCATTTTTATCACCGGGACTTGTTATATCTGCATTTGGAATACCGGGATAAGGAGTATATGTCGGAACAGTTGTTACTTTTTCAGTAATAGTATCTTTGTTAAATTCAGCTGAATTTTTAAGAACAGCTTTTTTGTTATTTATAATGACGTCAATTATACCACGAAAATCCCACGGTAATTGACAACGATGGTCGTCAAATTCAATATCTTTTTCTATATCAACATAAGCTTGAATGAATTTGAGTTCTTCCAAAGCATTTGCAATCCAAATAGGAAAACGACTTACAAAGTCATCACTTTGTATATTATAATCGTTATACATATCTGGAATTAATGTAGCACTACTAATGAATATATTATTATCAATCATAAAGCATTATTTTGTTTAGGAAGATTATTTCGATATAGTTTAATAGCTTCGTCAGGATGATTAAAACAAATTGCAAGAATTTTATTGAAACAATTAAGTCTTCGATTTGTTGCAATTTCATCGACAGTTTTACCTTTCATTGCAAAAGGTGTTCTGTCAATAGTTTTTTCACCATTTTCATAAGCACTACTTGTATGACCAAATTTGAATTTGTAATAAACGCTTTGCGGTATTCGACCTTTGACTTTATGATATACAGCTTTTATACACCAGTCATAATCATAATATATGAAATAAGGAATACCATTTGGATTATCAGCAGTTCGTATATTAATACCTTGTTCTAATAATTTCTTTTTTAAGTCTTTTGTAGCACCCCAATCGACAACACTACATACATCACCGGGCATCGTCTTTTTATAGTAAACATAAACGTAACCTACAGAACTACCAAAAGAATAATTGTTACCTTTACATAATAAATTAGCTATCTCATTATTAACTTCATCTTGCATATAAGTATACATTTCAGAAGGTAATTCTTTAAGAGCAGCAAGAGTTTCTATATCATCATCAAGTTTATCAAGACGTTCATAAACTAAGTAATTATAACTACGAATATAACTCATTAGTTTAGTACCAAGTAGAACATCTTGTTTCTTATTAAAATAAATCTTACTACGATTATCAATATCGAATACTACCGAAACATCAACACCAGCTTCTTGATATTTAGCAAGATTATCTTTGATATTATAAATACAATCATTACGCCGTTCATAAGCAAGATGTAATTGTTTAATTAAAGAATTAAGTTGTATTTGAACTTCTTTAACGAAATCTCTCCAATAATATTCGTTATCAACCATAATGATAGAAGCATGATATTAATCTTGACCATTACCACGTTGAGCAATAGTAGGATTATTATTATTCGTTTTAATATCCAAATCTTGAGGATAAATACCAAATTCAGTTTTAAGTATTTCTTGAATTATACTTTCAAGCATATCATTAGGTAAAGGTAATTCAATATCTTGACCATCTTCATTCTTAAAGAACGAAAGAACTTCATCAGGATTTTCAAATATACCTGTAATCATTACTTCATTAATTGGTCGTCTATCATCAATATCTTTTGTACCAACTTTTTCAGCAATAATTATATGACCGTTTAATATAATATAAGCTCGTGGATACCCGGTGGGAGAGTAGGTTGGACGCCCACTTTGACGTAGTTTAAGAGATGTAATAGAACTCTCATACATATATCCATTACCAACAGTATCACCTACAAATGCAAAAGGCGCATCACTTTGTATGCGCACTGGTGTAGGAACTTTGTACTTTGTTCCTAACAATCTAATTTTATTAGCAACTCGATATTCAGTAGGAAGAATATCACTATATTTCAACTCTTCAACAGGAGCAATAAAGGTAAGTTTAAGAATATCATCTATTCCATTTTTCTCAACGCTTTGTCGAATACGATTTGCAAACATAGTTTTAATCATATCCTTAACACGTTCTTTAAGTTCGTGATTATTAGGTTGATTAACCATGTTTACAATACGAGCTGCATATTGATTAAGTGTTCCCATATCTTACTTATTTAGATTCAAAAGATTAGCAATAGTATTTTGTTTTTTCCAAATATATTTTTCATCATCAGGATTAAATCCTTCTACGATATTATATTCAAGAGAAATAAAACCAATAGGTGTTTCTTTAATAGGGTCTTTAATAAGAAAAGTATAAGCAGACTTCATACCTCTACTTTCAAGTTCATCTTTATAACATCTGTCTTGAAACTTATGTTTACTAACATCATTACAATAATGACGATTTCTAACAAGAAGATTATGAAATAAATAAGGAAAATTATTAACAAGAACATCCTTAAAAGATTTCTTATAAGATACTATACAACAATCATAATCTTCACCAACAACAGTGTATTTATCCATTTCTACACCATTAATGAAATGACCGCCATTATGAAAATAAGCAATATAAACAGCATTAGCGTGAATAGTATCTCGAATAGAAGCACATATCTTATCAAGTTCTATATAACAATTACTTTTTTCAATAGTAAGTTTTTGTTCTTTACGTTTAGGAAATAACCATTCTTTTAGATAAATACCAGCAATCGTACTTATGGATGTTATTATAGCTACTATAATAGCTGTATAATCGAACATAGATAGGCGTATAAGAGGATTAATATTAATAGGTATATTATATTGGGCTACTAACAAATATACGTTAAAATAGTCGATTTCCCACCATATTCACTATAAAAAAGAGGTGCTACATTAGTAACACCTCTCACCATTTTAATTCAATCTTTAACAATATAAATTGTTATATTACTAACAATTTATTTCTTTACTTTCTTACCAGTGGTCTTTTTACCACCTTTCTTTCCACCACATGCCATAGTAGTAATCATCTTAATTAATTAATGATTTTGTTTATAATCAGCACCAATCTTTTTTAGAATAGGTTTGAATATCCAACTCCAAGCAACTGGTGCAAGAATAGCAGAATTAATAAGAATTGTAGTATTTTCATATCCACCTGCTATATATCCTGCGGCAATAGCAAAACAACTAATTAGCATAACCAATCGTTTAGTCCATGTGCCAACAGATTTATCACCATTAATATCATCTATTGCTTTAATAAGTATATATGTTAAAACATTCACACAAAGCATAAATGATAAATCGAAATGAGTACTGAATAACTCAACGAAATGTCCTACGAGTTGTTCCATTTACTATTCATCAATTTCATCGACCACCATATTTCTTATTTGGAATATATTTTAAGAAACTAAAAGGAAACAATTTCTTTCTAAAATCTTTATCAGATTCTAAACTTCTTGCTTCACCTTCAAAACAAATATCTTTATAAGCTCGGTTATAAGGAGGTAATATAATTTCAATTATCCAACTAACAACATAAGCTAATAAAGGAAATATTGCAGTACCAAGTAACCACCACCAAGAAACATTTGTAGTAAGACTTAATATGATACTAACCAAAAAACTTGTAGCAAAAAGAGTAATTTGCTGATAACTATGAACAGTTTCATGTCGTTCAACAGTTTCAGTAATTTTATCTTTATATTCAGTTCGTATGATTAACCACCATAATATTGTCATACATAAATACCCTTTGAACGGTAAGAATTTACAATAGACTTTAATCATAATTTATAATAAATTAAATTTGTAAATTAGGTTCTGATGTAGTACTATTAAGGTTAGCTTTTGCAAAAGAAACAATATCACCAAAAGTTTTAGAACCTGTATAATAAGGCATATTACCTAAATTTTTAGCAGCAAGTGAAAACCATGTAATCTTTGGTCTAAATTGACCATTAGTAACTATATATTCGGTTTGTTTTAATAAACCTACTATAAAATGTTTATTAGTATCTCTTGTTAATGTTAATTCAAAAGCAGTAAATAATGAAGTAGAATCATAACCAAATGCAACAACATTATATTGTCCCGGTTCTGAAATTACACTATTGATTGTTAAAGACCCCCCCCCACTTACAAAATAATCATTTCTAAATTCAATAACTAAATCATAAATATTAGAATCTTCCCAATTAGCAAGAATATTATTCCAATCATTTTGAACATTTTCAATATTTGCACCTTCTTTTAAATTCCAAACAGAATGAGTACTTATATCAGGATTACCAATATCTAAAAATCTTATAGAAACAGGAACTTTGATTCGTTCAGTATTATATAGAACTTCAACTACTTCAAAAATAGCACTTTCAGAAGAACCTATTTCACAAGTTTTAAAATTAGAATCATTTGAAGAACCACCACCTTCAGGCCAATCCTTATATTGAAAGTTTTGTAAAGCATTCCAAAGTTCTTCATCAGTAGCTCTATCACAATCAATACCTTGACTAACCCAAGATTGAACTTCTAATTCAGAAGGAATATAGTAACGGAATTTAGTATTAGAAGAAGGAATACCCGGATTGGAATCACTCATTCTAAACATAATAAACAACGGTACTGCGATACCAGCATCGTTAACATTATAATTAGTAAAAATCCAAAAATTATAGATATTAGTATCATTTTCTTTATAATAAACTGTTCGTAATCCATTAATAATTGGATTTTCTATTTCATCATCTTGACCAAATTTCAGAGTTTGATTACTTCTTTGACCAGCATCATCTGAAGGTTGGGGCATGAAAAAATCAATAAGCTCACCAAATTGAGCTTGTGTAGGTATTTTACCTGTTTCAAAATATTGTTTAAGCTGACTTTTAGTTGCCATAATTTGATTGACTGTTTTTGTATTACAAATAAATTAATCATAAGATGTACTTGATTTAGGATTAAATAGATTATTTATAACAACTAAAAGTCAAACTTAATTTAACTTTTAATTTGTAACATTAATATCTCTCATATATTTATTAATAAAATTCAACAGTTGTGTAGTTCCTAAATCTGTTGAATCTAAAATATCATATAATTCTTTTTTATAATCATTTATATTTGCAATAGAAGTAAGAATGTAATTATATGTAGTTATAGCACCACCTGATACACCTATTCTAATAGCTTCAGAAACAATAGGGAATGTATCATTTTCAGTAGCATAAACTATTTTGAAATAAGCTCTTGTAGAACCATCAGTTGTTATAAAAAAGTGTTCTTCTACAAGATCATTTTTAATAACTCGATGTGTATTGGATAAATGATACCAACCAACCCAATTCCACTTAGCAGTTAAAGGAATTGCTCCTACAAGTGCTTCATCATTAGCTAAATATAATTCACCACCATTTTGTAACATTTTAGTCATTAATTCTGATGTAAGAATAGTATATTTAACAGGTGGAGTATTACCATATTCAGAAGGTGAACCAGTATTACAATGTACAATTATATAAGGTAAATATGTAGCATTTGCTGCATCATAAAAACCTATAAATAAATAAGATGCTTCATCACCAATAGTAACAAATCTATAACCAAGTACATTAGCATAATTAGGGTCGCTAAAACTTAAAGTGTTATCCCCCCCAGTTGATTCACTGTTTGGAATTTTACTTATCAAATTTTCAAAGTCAGCTTGTGTAGGAATTTTCCCAGTTTGAAACAAAGCTTTAATTTATGCAATAGTCATAGTAATAATAGTTAAAGTTTGACATATATCAGTTAAACTCTAACTATTATTACTAATAACAGTCAGAGTTTACTGTGGAGTATTGGTTTTATTCCATTTGTCTTTAAGTCATCAACAACTTGTTGGTCTGAAACATTCCATTTGGTTTGAGAATTACCAGCAGGATAATAACGATATAGAGCATTTGAACCACCCATATCGACTTTCATTTCCCACACAGTTCCTACATACCATTCATTATTTTGTTTAACAGGCCAACAAATATAAGTGCTATCATTAATAACGATAGTTCGAGGAGAAGGATTATTATTAAATTTGTTTTCGATATTATAATAAGGAAGATTAGCACTTCGAATCCAATTATAAATAGATTCTTCATCAGCTTCATTTATACCACCAACTTCTTCATATAAAGACCTTCTATCAGATTGGTCTAATATATGATAAGTAATATTCCAATCAACACCAGCTAATGAATTATCTGTAAATCTAATAATTACTGAAATAAGATTTGTACTTTCAGTTTCATCATAAGAACCAATTAGAAAAAATGATTCATCAACACTATAAAAATATCGAAAAGCATTAACAAAAATCCTATCGGAACTATCACCTTTTCCGAAGTTTATTGTTGTATCACCAGTCCCCCCCCAATGGCATACTTAACATACCATCAATAAGGTTGGCAAAATCAGTTTGAGTTGGTATAGCACCAGTGACAAATTTTGCTTTCAAAGCAGATTTGGATAAAGCCATAACTTTTGATTAATTAAGATTAGTAACAATACGTTTAATTTTAGCAAACAAACTTTCAGATTTAGTTTCTGTTGCAACTTCAACAGGTTCTTCTGATAAAGTTTGAACATCATTAGAACGAGTATTTGGTGTACGACCAACTTGGAAAATATAGTGGTCAACACCATTACCTTGAATCTGCATATAACCAATACCATCAGGCCCAGCTGATTGAGTAATAGTAATAGTTTGTGAAACAGCTCCTTCTCTTGATGCTGTTACTGTACAACTTCGAGCTCCAACATTATTTTTAGATGCTGTAACAATATTATTAGCTAATGTAAATCCATCTCCACTAATACTCAATGAAGGAATTGAAGATATAGCAGTACTACTTCCAGTAGCACCTGATGTATAAACAGGTATTTTATATCGTATAGCAATATTTGTAAGTTGTGAAGTTCCACCAGATGCTGGAATTGTTGTAGGATTAGCTCTAAGAACAATTTCCCATTCTGTGTAATTATAAGAAACAATTTCATTGGCCGCTTGGTAAATATACATTGTTCCACTTGCAGATTTACCATTAGCCGACCAAGTAACAGCTTGACTCTTTACAGTAGTTTGAGCTGAAACAGTTGTACCTTTAGAAGAAGCAGTAGCAGTAATAGAAGCTATACTTGGAGCAACACTATTTGTTCCACTCGAAGCAGCTTCAGTAGTAACATCTTTAGTAGCACCAGATGTATATTGATAAGTAGTAACAGTAGCAGACTTGTTCCAACTTTGAGTACCATTCCCAGCTTTAGCAGTAGCAGAACCACCGCTTGCAGGAATCGTAGCATTCGTAATTGTACCAGCTGTTATATTACCATATGTATAAATACCACCAGAAGTAGATTTAACAGTTTTACTGTTTACTATACTCTTAGAAGCAGTAGCTGACTTAGAACTATCTCCATCATTTACAGCTTTTATAGTAACAGTATCAGTAGTTTCATTAGTTCTCATACTACTATGGGTAATCGTATTTCCAGATAAACTGAATCTACTATTACCATTAGTAGTCATAGAAATTGATAAACTACCGCCAACGCTTCGGGTTTGATTCGGGCCAGTAGCACCCGAACTATACAAAGCATTATAAGTTTCAGTATTAGTAACAGAAGTACTTACCTTCGCAGAACCACCAGCTGCTGTTAAACCACTACCAATACTTACAGTAGGAGTTCCATAAGTAGTGATTCGAGGATTGTAATTACTATTAGTTACTTTATTTTCAGCTTGATAAATATTAACAGTTTTATTGACAGTTGCACCACCTTCACCAGTATAAGTTACAGTAACTTGTCCAACCTTAGTTCTTGCCTTAACTATAGTTCCAAGAGAAGAAACTGTAATTTCACTTGTTTTTGAATAGGTAACTGTACCAGCACGAGTCGAACCAGATGTATAACTAATTGTTTGCGACATATTAGAAATACTGGTCGAAGAAGTTCCACCACTTGCAGGAATATCAGATGCTAAAACAGAACCACCTGTTAAAGCACCATAAGAAGCCTCATTGGCTTCTTGATAAATAGTAATAGTTGATGATACTGTTTGACCATCAAATGTATTTGAATATTTATCAGTTACAACAATACTTCTCCTACTACCAACAGTTGTAGTTCGATTACTTGCAGTAACCTTAGTACCAGATATAGAAAATCCAGTAGCACTTCCTGATAGAACTGGTGTAACATTATCTGTACTAACTAAATTACCATTACGATACGTTTTAAGTACAGCTGTAATAGTTGCAGTTCCACCTTTTGCGGCAATTTCAGTATTATCACTATTTAACGTTAAATCATATGTATAAGTAGATGCTTCTTGTTCAACAGTAAGAATAACTTGTTTACTGGAATCTTTTTTACACTTTCCAATAAACTGCATACTTCTCTTAGAAGTACCTTTTTGAACAGGTGATGAAATTTTAACAGTCTGATTTCCTTGAAAAGAGGGAGATTCAATATTAATTAAATCTCCACTCCCGTCATTCCATTTATTAGTGATAACACTCATAAAGGATTAAGTATTTCAGCAGGTTCGAACGTCCATTCGTCATTCGACAGAACATTCAGAGTCTGCTCACCACCACCCTTCGGAATAGTAACAGTTGCAGTAGTTGTACCCTGCGAATTGAGATACAGATAACTTTCACCAAGAGCCTGAGTAATAGTAATAGTTTTAACAACAGTCGAACCTTCACCCTTAATTTCAAGAGTTGCAGAACGAGCTTCGATAGTGTTGTTCTTCGATACAACAATAGTAGCATCATAAGTATATTCTCTAGTAGCACCGGGGTCACCAGCAATAGCAGTACCAGACGTAGCTGTTGTACTACCATTAACTTTAAATGATGTTACATTTGCAATACCGAAGTTAGTTTTCCATGTAAACGTAAGAAGTTTCGAGTTAGACTTACCAGTTACATGAATGGTTTCACCACCTTTTGCAACACTGATACTCAAACCATCCGGAGTAATGTACTCAGCAACTGCTGTCTCAACAACAGTTACAGTAACACTATTCAACTTTCCAATAATTTTACCGGAAATTTTAGTAGTACGATTAGAACGACCTTTGTAAGGAGTCGTAGAATTAATCTTAATCTGTGCATTTCCAGTACCAGTTTTAGGAACCCATGATAAATAACTCGGAATAATTGCCATTTGTTTTTTTTTGGTCGATTAACTATAATAACAAACTAATTACCAAATTCCCATTCAACTGTATCACTTGCGAAAACAGTTATGGTATCATGATAATTATTATCTTTATTTAGAATAACAAGAGTTTTATCAACAGCTAATTCTACAACAGGTTCATCTATTGGCCAAACTTTTTTACCATTAAGCCACATATCAAGAACCTGCCGACGATTACCATTAAGCATTACGACAGCTTCCGTAGCTCGTTCAAGAAGATTAAGTTGTGCCATAGTTGTAGAATTTCATTAACTTTGTGGTGTTTCAAGAGCAATCACACGACTTTCCAAAGAAGTATAATTACTCTCTAATGTACTTACTTTACCACTTAAAGTAGTAATAGTTTCTTGTAATGTATTAACAGTACTTTCAAGAGTTTCTACTTTTGTTTGTAATTGTTGAACAGTTGAAGATTCAGCCTTAGTGGCTAAACCTTCAACTACAAAAGTAATTAACTTCTGAAAAACACCAGTTTTCGGAGGCCAATTTAAGGCACAAAATACTTTGCGAATTACTGATTCTTTCATATCATTAAACCGTTAATTAGATTCGACATTACCAACCCTAAATATAGGATGTTTAGTACCGTCACCTTCGATTTGCATATAATCAATACCGTCCTCAAAACGAAGAGTAACAGGTACGATTAAAGATTCATCACTTTCAGTTTGAAGAGTAACATCAATTTCTTCAGTAATAAATCCAGTAGCAACAAATTTGACTTTAATAACAGTTCCCGGTATAGCAGTATAGTTAAATCCGATACTTGCTACAACAGTTCGTAAATCTTGAGGAATCCATTCATCATTAACTAATACAGAAGCAGCAGTAACTGTTTCAACAGATGCGTTCTTTTCAGTAACAGCAAATACAAAATATTCCTTAGTAGTAGGTTCGGGAGGAGTTTCCTTAACCATTAATAAACCTATTTGAATAGGCTCAACACCATCAGTCGGTAATGTAACATCTTGTTCTAATGTATTATAACCAACCGATTCAAATTTAACTTTAATAGTACTACCGGGTTCACCAGTATAAATAAAGCCTTTGAAAGAACCGCTAAGGGTTTGTTCAACCCAATTATCAGTAACCCACAAATAAGCAGTTGTATCACCTTGAATAGGCTGATGTGTTTCACTATCACCTACATATATGTAATACTCCTTAGTTGTAGGTTCAGGCGGAACCTCTTCAAGTACAATAGTAACACTCGATTCACTATTAGTAATAACACCAGTTCCAGTGTTAGTTATATAACCAGTTTTAGAAACTCGGAAATCAACACTTGTTCCAACTGGAGCTATAACAGCCTCAGATTTACCAGTAATTGATTCATCATTATTAAGAGGTTTCCAACTACTTTCAGTACTGAATTTATACTCAAACGTAACACCGTCTAAAGCAGTAGATTCAGTATTTACAGCAGTTGCATAGATAGTACCAGATTGAACTGGAACTTTATCCATTTCAACAGTAACTTCTGCGGTAGGAATTGCATAAGTTACCAGTTGTTCAACCTCTATATAACCCGACGAAACAAACCTCAAAATTCGGCTCGTATTGACATCTCCGGTGAGTTGTAGCGGCGTATCTTTTGTTACTTGACCTAATATACCACCCGTGTCCTTATCATAGACGTATGCGGCTATTTTGGCCTTTGTTTCGCTATCGACCACCGTAAGACTTACAGCACCTTGTTTAACCGGTAGAGCTGTAAGAGTAATATCACGAATTATATTCTCATCTAATGTAATACGCTCTTCGTAAGTTTCATATCCACTTGCACTAACCTGAATTAAAATATCACGCGGGTCATAAGTTTCATATATAAGAGTACCAGTACCTTGAGCAATAACTACATTAGAAGGTTTATCAGTAAATATAATTAAAGCATTATTAGGAGTTGCATTTACAGTTAATGTCTTTTTAGTCTTAGGTGTAAGAACAACATTAATCGTCGTATCTTCAACACCTACATCGACATAAACATCTTTTGTAATGTAATTCTCTTTTTCTACAATATAATATAAATGACTTTGAATTAAACATTCAAGACTTGCACTACCAATACCTGCTGATTCTTTACCTTCCGAATTAATCATTCGTATAGTAGAATCAACCGGAACAGCTTCAATCTTAATTGTTATATAATCTTCTTCATTTCGAGGAATACGAATCCAAAGTGTACCATCTTCAAATGTAGTAGGAATTTCACTTGTAACTTCAATTTGATTAATACTGTTGCTACGAACATGATTATTATGTTCTACAACAATACCATAAATCTCATTAATAGCATCTACAATACGTTTATTATCAGTAACAAGTTCTTCAGAAGTTTTATCTTGCTTATTAATAAGCAAACCTTGAAGTTCTTGAGCTTTTTGTTTTAATTTCTCAATATCACTTGCGGCAGTTGGTAAACCAACTTGTACGGCAGTAACTCTATGAGGATTATCATAATTACGAATATGAGCATTGAAATTATCTTTGTCATTCTCGTAATCTTCTTTATCAAGTTTCTTGTTTATAGCAGCCCAAACATCTTGAAACTTCTTATTAACTTCTGTAACATGATTGTTAATCCAAACATTCAACTGTTTGAACCAGCCTTTAATCCTATTTTCAAGAGCATCAATATACTCTTTCTGAGGTCGAGATACAGGTTTATCCATATCGGCAGTGTTATCAACATTGCCAAGACCAACTTGTTCTTTTGTTACCTCATGAGGATTAAACTTATTATTAATATGTTCAAATAAAAGTTTTGTAAGTTGTTCAACAGGATTTAAGTCCTCAGCTGTAAGCTCACGAACATATACTTGAACATCAAGAATCTCATTAACAGCATCATTAAAATCAAAATTGGTCTTTACATTCGTCCGATAAATCCACCAAGATTTACCCTCGTGAACATAAATACCAGTAAGAGTGAATATCTGATTACTTATGATACCTTGTACTGTAATTGTATGTATAGAACGAACAATCGGTACAAGTATATAAAGATATTGTTGAGTTGATTTAACCCACGGAACTTTATATTCATAATGTCCTACATCAATATTTCGAGATTCAAACTCGGTAATCTTTGCAGAACTAATATCAGATTTTTCAGTTAGCTTAAATAGAGCACTATTATCGTAAGCAGTTACATTAGTTAAGTCTATTTCAATCCTCTCCTTTGTCCTATATAAATATAGGTGGCCGTTCTTTCGATAGTACATATATAATGTAGGAACTGTTTTAACACCAGCACCTTCACCATCTACTGTACCAATGTATTCTCCGGTTTGGCCATTATAAACACTCGGATATACACCATCTTCGAGTACACCGAGCGCTACAACATTTCGAAGATTAATTACTGCCATACCAAGAACAATAACGAAATAAATACTCCAACTACAAAGTTAATAATAATAGGATGAATTTTAAGACCAGTTATTGCTTTCTTTCTTGCAGCTTGAATACCACAAGTAATAATTTGATAAGCTAATGTAATCCATAAGCTCATAAACCAAGTAGCAACAGTAGCCTTAAATAAAATACCTACGACAGTAGCAATGACGAAACCAATAATAATATCGTCTTTATGTTCTGAATAATAACCACTTAAAAAAGTAGTTATTTTATTCCATATTCTCTTTATCATAATACTAATCGTATTTATTGTTATATGACGATTAATAATAATAATGGTGCAACTTGTATGGCTCGGCCTGCGGCCTCGCTCCCCGGTGGGGCAGGAGGTTGCACGCCCACTTGTCACATAACATTAGCATCATTAAGAGAATAACTCCTAACACCACAATTAATAGCATTAGGAGTTATCCTTGTGGTTACATTTTTAACAAATCAATTTCTTACTTAATGAGTGCCAATACCCCTTCAAGTGCAGTAATTGCAGAAGTTTTCGTATTGTCAATAGCAATAAATTGAGTAACCTGTAAACCCTCTGTATGTAAATTAAAGGGATGTGTGAAATCAGCACGAGAAGTAATTACATAAGTGTCATACATAACACCCTCGGTAGCTGTAAAAATATCACCATAAACACGGTCATATTCCTTGAAATTAGGATTATAACTTACACCGGCAACATCTGCTTCTTTCTCAAGTTTAGCAACTTGGTCATAAGTACCAACCGGAGTTTGATTCTCGTCACCCTCTTCAAGCGTAGCACGAAGAATACCATCAAACGTCACATAATACTCAAAACCTGCGGCACCAGTGAACGTAACGCTTGCTTCGATGAAATCATCAATCGTGATGCTATCAGCACCAAAGCGAGCATTAATCTTAGTCAAAGTCTTTTCAACCTCAACTTTCAGACGAGCAATAATATCTGCACTTGCTTCGTCAATTCCGTTGATAGTTACGCTGGCATTGTAAACTTCCAGAGGATAACCACCAAACGAATTAATAGGTTTGCACGAGATAATAACCTCAGCATCGAAACCTTGATAACCAATACCACGATTAGCTACAAGATTCGTAAACTTATACGTTTTACCAGCAGGAGCAAGATATTTTTCTTTATGTTGCTTCGACCACTTAGGATTAATCCAAACGCCGCGTTTAACCTTGCCATCACCAAGACCAAGAACAAACTGCAACATCTCATCATCCTTGACATCCGAAGCAACTGCAACGACTTTACCAGCCGAATTAAGAAGAACAGCTTGTCCGCGAGTCAGCTTGCTAACATCATTATTAGCAAGTGTTGTCAGAAAATCATTTGCGACAATTACACTTTTCATTTTCTATTCTAAATTTGATTGTTGTTTAACAGCACTAAAACTGTCATCTTTAAGAACAAGAAGAATATCGCTAACTACACTATCTATGAAATCAGGTGTAACTTCCATATCTGACATTTGGTTAATATCAATATTAAAAAGACGTGGTTTCTTAATATATGAAATCTTAACCGCATCAACACAAAAATCATTACCGTAATAAACAAACAACCTATCATCAACAAGTTCACTTATTGGATTAAGATGTCTATTTTTATTACCATAGAAGTTGTTTAGAGTAGCTCGAATATTTTCGGTAGCAATTAAATCATTTTCAGAAAACTTATTTCCTACATTTACGAACTCGTCATAAGTAGTATTATAAGTAATAACAGGAATGTCTGTATCATTAACTTTTAATGTAATTTCATCTTTTGCATTAGAAGTAATAATAATACAATCTTTATAATAACGACCAATTAGATTCTCCCAATAAACATTATATTCATTAGAAAGAGCTTGACGTAATCTATCACAAGTTAAACCTGCAATTTCATACAAATCAATCTTATCTGAATCACTATCATAAAGAGAAAGAATATCTGAAATATCAATCTCATTCCCATTAACAATAATTTGTCCATTAAATTCATCACCAGTTAAGGCAATTTTAGACAAATCAATTAGATGATAATATAAATTCTTAACTTCATCATCAGGATAGACCTCATGTAAATTCTCAACAAGTCGAGCTTTGCCATAAGTTAATCGAGAAGTAGAAGAAATAAGTTTTAGATAATCACCCGGAAGAATAACGAAAGCTCTATTTGGATAATCCGCATCTTGCTTATCACGTTTAAGTTTAAGCCACGGTGTTTCACGTTTTAATGATTGAATATCATCTACACGTTTTTTACTATCTTCAAGACCTTCGCCTTTATAATTAGTTTTCCTATTTGATTTAGTTTGTATATATTTAACGGCAGCTCGATTCAGCATCATATCAATAAACTGAGGAGCAATACTCCGATGTCTATTAGATGTTATCTGCTGTATTCGTTGCTCTATTTCGATGTGTAACTCTTTTACCGTTTCATACATGACTAACCTTTCAAACTACGATACTTCGCATTCCACTCGGCAACAATACCTTTGTTGTTATCATTCGAGAAATACGAGATAGCATCATTAATATTATTACCAATAACATTTTCCGGATTAGAAGCATCGACAATGATAGAACTATTCGGAAGTTGTCGAATAATATTCATCCAAAGATAAATAGTAATCTTAGCTTTCATCTCCAGATGTTTATCATCAACAATACTAATAAACTTCTGCGGGTCACTGTCAATAAGTTCAAGAAGAACAGATTGCTTATCATCGGCAGTCATTGCCATAAATTCCGAATAATCACCTACGCTACCTGTCGATACAACAACATTGTCGATAAGTGCGCTATTCGGATTATTAATAAGTTCTGTATATTTCTTGAGAGCATCAGTGCGAAGTTTCGTCCGAGCAGCTTTGAGTGCTTTACGCTCACTATCCGAAGTAAGATAAAATTGAATATTGACGCTCTTATTAATATCTTCAACCTTATTAGCAACTTTGCTACTTAAAAGGCAATATCTCCAACTAATATAATCGGGAATATTAACAAAAGTAACATACTTATAAAGTTCCGTTTCATCAAGTTCCTTAATCCGTTTCAGAACAATAGCTTCAAGTTCCGAACCAGTTTCATTCTTAATCTTATCAGCTTTTTTAAGTTTACCAATAAGTTCGTCGATATTACTTTTCAGAGCAGGATTACCTAAATCTAAAACGTAAGAAGTATCGAACTCTAAGCCATGAACAGGAATCTCAAGAAGAAAATCATTTAAGTATGTAGTGATTCGTTCTTGCCAAGAACTATCAATAGGAGATACACCAACAACAGTAGGAAGAAGAACTCGCATTTCCTCGCTACGGCTCAACAGTTCATTAACAGGACGAATAGCAGAACCAAGACGAAGAAAGTCAGTTTTGAAAGCATCTTTATTCCGAAGTTCAAAAGAAGAAGGATTGTTCCTCCATTCAATACGAACTGAACGATTAACTTTAATCATATTTTTAACATTTTAAGTTATTCAATCTTTTATATGTTAATGAGTAGTAATAACCTTTCGATTATTACTACTCAAATTGGGTGTTTAGTTCAGAGCTAAATCAAGCCAGAACGAAGTAGTAGGATTATCAATATTGATACCCTGCGAACCAAGAACTTCATAAGAAGCAATATCCTTCGTATCCGACAGTTGAGTACCACTTGCAAGTCCCCACGAAGCAGGCAGTTCAGCCATACCTTTATAGACACCTACTTTATACTCACGACCCTCTTCACAAACAAACTTAATATTACGCTCACCATTCGAACCCATAGTATGGTCAAGGAATACAGCACTATAAGAAGTAATAGGCAGACCTTGATACATATTACCGGCTTCACGGTCACGACGAGCACGAATACCGTGGTCAAACATATCAACAATCTTGACAGTAAGAATCTTACCATTAAACATCTTATAACGGTTAAAATACTTACCATAAGACATCATTTCACCATCGCTCTTAATCTCGTTATCACCAAGAGTTACAAAGTAATTCTTAAGACGAGCATCATAGTAAATAGCATCATTGAACATTCGTGCAAAACCTTTACCGCAATAAAGAACAAGTTCCTCAACGGTAGAATCAATACGATTGTCAAAGATACGAGTGATGATACGGTCGAAACGATTAAGTGTCAGAACAGAATACGTTTCATAATTACCAACAGCCTTGAGAATATCAAGAACACCAGCACCACGAGGAATTGCCTCACCAGTCTTTTCATCCTTTAAGTGGATAATACCATTCGAATCGCGGTTGTACTCCGAGAACCACAAGTCCTCTTCGAGCATCTCGCGTCGCATGATTTCCCACATCTTCATTTCATAAGGCATCCAAAGACTACGCTCACCACCAGATGCAGTATCAAAGGCAATATTAACAACCTTATTACCCATATTACCAGCAATCTCTTTCGAGAAACGGTAGTAGCCATACTGGTTAGTTGCCTTGCTAAACGACTGGTTATTCGAGCGGTTTCCGTCAGACTTGCTACCCGGAATAGTCGAAGCACCTAATGCCCAAATAGCACCACTAATGAAGTCTTTTGCAACAGCATCAGCCGAAATAGGAGCGCCCGACATATTGGTAAAACGATAAACGTATCCACCAGTCGAAGTAGCAATACCCTCATTCTGAATACGCCATTGCATACCCGAAGGAGCAATAGCCGTGTGCTGATAAATAAACCAATTATCCTCCATTTCAACCTCAACAGTTCCGTAAGGCTGAATAGCAGTTTTATCAGATACCAGCTTTTTCAGACGAGAAGTAACACGCTGACGAGGAGCAATTTCCCAAGTATATTGAGTATCACCACCATTCAGCTTAACTTTTGTTGTAACAGCACCCTGGCCCTCAGTAAGAGTAAGAAGAGGATACTTGTCACTATCCTTACCCCAAAGATAAGTAAGATTACGATTAAGTTTAACAGGGTCAATCAAATCAAAATTCAGAAGCATATTAGCATCTGTATATTGATTCGAGTCAAATTTTACAGTTCCAATTTCACGCATTGTAAATTAGATTTTTGGTTAAGTTATTATTATAAGGCAAGAACATTTGCTTTATTTAATAGGTAAAACAATTTTATCATCCTTTGCAGTCTTTTGAACTCTGGGATTACCATTGTTTTTACCAGTCTTACTTGCTAATGAACGAAGACGTTTAACTTCTTTTTTAGCAAGTTCAGCTTTAATCAGTTGGTCAACTCCACCATCAAGATTCATAATAAATCGCATAGCCAATTCAGCAGGATTAGAAAGACGATTAATCTCATCAATCTGTGCTTGACTATAAACCATTCCATTAATCTCTTGAACAGGACGAGAAAAATAATCAAATAACTCTTGACGAGAAATAAGTTTCTCACCATCAGTTGTCTTAATTCTCAGACCTTCTTTCGGAAGAGCATATTCTCCAATCTGACCTTTAACAACAATTAAATCATAAAGACTACCCGGTGCATTATGAACTTTGACAGTACCGTCATCTTCATATGAAACACCAAAGTATTTAATTTCCTTTTCAAGTTCAGCCTGCATTTCTTTGGCCTCACGTTCACGAATTGCTTTAATCTCACTCTCTTGAGTTTTACGCAACCAATTAAGACTTTCAGTTGCATCATCTTTAAGAGTATTATTTGCTTTTGCAAACTCAACAATTCGTTTGGCACGTTCCGGGGAAGTACCTTTTTGAATTTCAGCTTTATAGATTAAATCAGCAAGTAAATCATCATCATCTTTGATTTCAACTTTACTATAATCTACATTTGCTGAATAACCTTCGATTGTACCGAACTTACTCTTATATTCAACAAGAGCTGCAATATCAGGATTGTTAGCTAAAAACTCGTTAAAACCTTTTGCAAAACCCTCTCGTTCACCAAGAGCTTTTATAGCAGCTTCACGTTTAGCAAAACCCTCAATCGTAGGTTCAAACTTAACAGGTTCACCTTTCTCATCTTTAATAACAATGCCACTTGCTTTTGAAATAGCTTCGATATAATCACCGTCTAATTCATTAGCACCTTCGTCAGACATTGCATCAATCTGTTCCTTTGTGAACTTAATTTCACCGTTATCATCTACGGCGTTTCCGTTATCATCAAGTGTGTAAAGAGTACCATCAATTTCTACTTGTTCCGGTTCAGTTTCTTCTTTACCATTACCAGTAGAACCACCCTTATCACCTTCTTCTTCAGCTTTCTTACGAGCAGCTTCCTCTTCAGCTTTACGTCGTTCTTCAGCTTCTTGAGCTTCTTTAGCTTCCTTAGCTTTACGTTCTTCTAATTCTTTACGAAGACGTTCTTGTTTTTGCTCCTGAGTTTCATCATCAGGTATAACAACTTTTTCAACAGCCATATTAGTATTTATTTATAGTTGAATATTATTACATGAACAAAGATATACCATATATAATATATTATCAATAATTATAGTAGTATTACCTTGCAGGTTCTCTTGCTCTCCGTCGATAATTCTCGGTCATCATTGCTTTAATTCTTTTTGTAACTTTATTCTATTAACATCAGAAGCAGTGTAACCAGATTGAGCAGCCATAGCTTCATCTTTATCTATATTACCATTTCCATTGGTATCGACTTTAAGTCGCATATTCCAAATCTCTTTTTCACCTTCTTGTTTAAGAACTTCAAGATTAATATCGTGTTCTCTATCAAGAGCATTTTGTTGAGCTTCAAATTCTTGTTTAGCTGCTTCACGCTGACTAACAATTTGTTCAACTTCTGCTTGAGCTTGTTGTTGAACTTGTTGCATTTGAAGTTCATAATCTCGACGAACTTGAATAGCTTTCTTAATATTCTTAGCAATAGAAGTAATATTATTGTTTTCAATAGCTTCAATAGCAACTTCCAGTTGGTCATTCTGACCTGCACTAAATGCAAGTTCTTTCATCATGTTCAGCTTATTCTGAACATCGGCATTATTACGAATATAAATTCCAATATTACCAGAGAAATCAGAAGAACCATCAATATCAACTACAACAACTTTATTAGTTGTAGGGTCTACATAAGAACCTCGTTTACCATCAATCCAAGCAAACTTACTGTAATCAATATTTGCAACATAATCACGTTCACGGAAGAGATTAAAACATTCAAGACTCCAAACACTTCCGGTCATTGCTTGAGAATAATTCGATTCATTAACAGCCTTACCAGCATAATCTTTGGCATCACCAAAGCGAGCATTATTCATATTAGCTGCTTCCCAAGCTTCTGCTTTCAAACCTTGTTTAAGATTATCAAGCATTTGAATATAATTCGTAATAGCACTCGTAGCTACTTCTCGAATAGATTGTAAAGCATTAGGTTGTGCATCAGAATCATCAAACGGTAAGAAACTATCTTTATTCGCAACAGCAAGACGTTCCTCGGTAGTCATGTCACTACTATCAGCGAGAATACTTTCAGGGAATAATAGCCAAGACTTAAACTTAGCTACTGCACGTTCTTGTTGTAAAGTATAAATACGATAAAGAGCAAGATAAGGTAAAACACGGAAAGGAATAGGATTACGAAGATTATCTTTATGTAAACCTACAATACCATTATAGGGTAATTTACAATCACTATAATTATTAAACCTTTCACGTTGAACTTCGATAGGTCGTGGCTTAATATAAATACCACTATGACAACCACCTATACGCCAACCTTCCCAAACTTGATTTATCCATTCCCATTCAATTTCAATATCACCAGCGGAAGCATCAAATTCATAATTCTCGTCTACAACACTTTCAACGATATTTCCTAATAAATCTCGATGTTTAAGAATACCTTGTTTAATTTCAGTTTTCCAAACATAATGATAAATATCAATTTCTTTACCATATAATCGAGCTTCACTACGAAGCGCTTCTACGTTAGTATGTAAGATAGCTTTACGTTCAGCAAAATCTGTTTTATTGAAGATTTGAACTATACCATCAGGAGCATCATATTTAGGAGATACAGTATAAATATCTTTAAGATAATTCATTTCTGCATCTGTAAGCTCATCACGAAATCTATCAATGATTTGAGGAATAGTCATTCGATAAACACGAAGTCCTGCATCATCATCTTCGATATATCGTTGACCACTTTCAATACGATAATATTCGAGAGGAGATATTACTTGAAGATAAACATCACCTTTATAAACTTCTCGATAAGTATAAACCTCTTCACAAGCCCACCAATAGAAATAGCATTGTTGATACTTGTCTTTTGCTTCAACAATAGTATTGATAAGTTCAAGACGTTTTTGAGTTGTAATAGTTACATCATCAATCCAATCGTTAAGAACTTCCTCAATAATATCGTTAAGTTCACCTTGCTTAATTGTCTTTTGACCAGTATTAAATCCTGCTTCATTAAGACGATTAATAATTTCTTGATTACAATAAGCCATTACTTTATCAGCAAGAACTTTATTGCGAGCAAGAGTTACAGAAGGGTCATTATTAAATACTTGATAATTAGAGAACATATTAATAAATTCTCCCATATATCGTTCTTTAATAGGAGTAAGAAAATCTACATCACGTATCTCACCATACATGACAGCTTTTTCACCAACCTTATCAATATAATTCCGAAGAACATATTCATAAGTCTTAGGGTCTACTAAACCATTAGCAGCATCAAGAAATTTCTGTGTAACAGTTTTATCATTCTGACCAATAGCAAGATTAATCCAATAATTACAATTAGGAATGTACCAAGCTTTCGTTTGTTTTGTAGCAGTACTTGCACGCTGGTCAGGCATAACAAGTGGAGTTGCTCTTAAATCACGTTCACTCATTTTAGGAATCTATTAACTTTACGACCAGTGTTATTAGTTTTACTTTTTGAGTTAGCTTCTCGTTCAAGTAAAAGGGAATCTTTACGAAATTCAAACATTGCAACAATAGCCGAACTCAATCGGTCTGCATTACGCCCAAATATAAATCTATCTAACTCTAATAAGAAACTTATATCATAAATTTGATTAAATCTATATATTGGTGTATCGTCGGACGTTTTTCCGACAATTTCGTATAAGAAATCCCGCACCATACGCATACCTTCCAACTTAATATCGCCATCACCAATGACAATACCATAACCTGTAATACGAGGGCCATCAACACTACGATTGATATAACTACTTGGGTCTTTTAATAACTTATCTCTATAACCCCATTTCTTGAAATTAGTAACAAGTTCACCAGTACCAGCCTCATAAAGAACTTTACAATTCCAACGTAAACAAGCATAAAGAACAAGTTTATCGACAGCTTCCATAGTATCAAGACGACCACAATAAGAAGCAACAAGTCGTTTACCCATGTAAGGAGTTTTACTGTTAGTACGCATCCACACTTGAAAACTTGCAAGTGAATTTTTTGTACTAACTTCTTCTTTATTTTTATCTACACGATATGGGTCATAAGAAATAAAATAAAGACTACCATCATTTGGAATAGGAGAATAAAATTCTCTTATACAACCATGAACATCAGTCTTTGAATTATGAGGTACATCAGTTATATACTCATGGAATCTATCGGAACCAAATATAGCTCGTTCAATACATTCCTGTTTAGTAACAAATCTAACACGTCCATCATCAAGTATATACCAACCATCTTCATAAAAATGATTAGACTTATCATATTTAATAGCGTTAATATGATTAGTAAGTTCCGGACTGTGAAAAATGTTCTCTTGTGTGTTCGTAAATGCCTCATTAGGACTGTTAGCACGTTGACCTACATAAATATTATATTCACCAGCATCTTTCTCTTTTTCTGCACCACGTTTCTTGTCATAATCATCCTTCCAAGAAGCAAACAGTAAAGAATTACCATCTTCTATAAAAGGTTCATAATCCCATATCTGCGGAAAAAAGAAACCACAAACAGCATGTCTACTATTAGCATCCCAGATATTTTCCATAGGAAGCATATCATTCTTTCCGGGATTATAAAAACAATTACTGAAAGCTTCCCAGTTAGCACCTTTTGTACCACCTGTACCATATACACGAATAGTACCAATTCGCATTGCACCTGATTCACTATTAGACATCATAACATCTAATGCCTTTTGAAGATTAGGACAGTTATGAGTAATAGTAAAATCTTCTAATAATACAAGATTATCACCATCTACTTCAAATCCATAATATCTACCTCGACCAATAGGTTTAATATCAAATCGAGTTTCCAATACATTCTTTTGTAATGAAATATAATTTTCTGCTTTTTTACGATTTATTTTAGTAGGAATTAAATGACAACCAGATAAAATAAAAATTCTATAATAAGTAACACCTCTTATAATCTTTTCTGAAACAGTGGTTTTCAATCCAAGACTTCTACAAATATAAACAATATCATAAACAATTGCAGGGTCTTTTTGAGCTATTTCAAAATTATGTTTTTTAGAATCATAAGAACCATCAGTGTCAATAATACCAGCTAAAAATTCTAATCTACTTTGTTTATCAGTATAAATGTACTCTTTTGGAATATATTTATTATGAAGAACTCCCATATTAAAAAGTTCTTGTCTAAACCAATTATCCGAAGCATCTTCACATTTTACTAATGTAATTCTTTTAGCATTAGAATTAGTATCTGCAATCGAATAATCAAGATTATTATTTTTTGAATATTCTTTTAAATAATCAATTACTTCACTATCTTCATTGGTAAATCTACATGTATCTTTATCTCCATCACCAATCCATAATCCAAAAACATAAGGTTCAATTTTAACATTCTTTTTATCAAAATCAATACATGTTTTTATAAGAGCATGATTATCTTTCCAGCGAGGATGTTCTTTAATCATATTTATATAATCTGGAGCAGTCATAGTAATCGGTTTACATATATTACCATAACTTTTCCTATAAATCATATAAATGTCATGCTTACTATTTACAACATGAGATTCACCATTTAAAGGAGTAACTTCGTATAAATCATCTTCACCATTTATAGTAGCTAATACTGTACGAGGATTTCCGTCAGGTCCCATAAGTTTATCACCTACTTTAATATCTTGAACAAATTTAATTTGTCCATCAGACATTATAAAACCAGTATTTTCCCCAAAACATTTACCTGCTTCCTCAAAATCAGTTTCAATAGCTTTCTTACCTACTGCGGCACTTTCATTTTTACCAATAGCAACACTTAAAAGTTTACTACGAAATCCGAAAGCCTTTTGACCTTCTTTTGATTTCTTATATCCAAGCTCAATACCTTTATCAAAGTTCTCACTTAGATAACCTCTTCGCCAATAAGTTTTATCTTCATACCAATCAAGATTAACTTTAACCATATAAGATGTAGCACCTTTCTCAGTTAAATAATCCATTTGGTCGGCAGCAAGTGTAACAGTTACATTCTTATTTGCGTTAATAGTATTAGCTGCTTGACTACCACGTTTATATGAAAAACCTTTACGACGAGCTTTTGCCTTACATAAGTTACAACTATTGTTAGCAATCAGCTCGTCAATCTTAAAGTTCCAATAATCTCCATCCCAAAATCGAGGAAAGCCTTCAACAGTATTAACCTTAAATCTTCCCTCTTTATCTAACTGTTTACGTTCCTTTTCATTAGGAGCACGTTCGATACGACCATAATTAAGATAATTATAATGGTCGCCAGTTATACGAACTTTATGAAGTAAAGCTTTACGTTCAGCATCAGATTTAGCTGCTAAATAAGCAGGAATATCTTTAATGTATAATTTACAATATGCTTGAACGCCTTTAACTCGTCTATCCATTTCACGTTGCCAAAACTTTACGGCATTAGGACTATCATCAGGTTCAAGACAATAACATCCATGTTTTTCATAAAAGTCTGCAACACGACTAAATATTTCAGTACCTACAAAGATAAAGTCTATCTTCATAAGTACACCACCACTTTCGCCTATAAGAAAATCGTTATCTCTGTCAATCCAAGGTTTACCAGTAAAACGACAAATACTTGAAGATAAAGGTTTGTAACTTTCTTTATCTTCAAGTATGTAATCTATAAACGGACTTCGACCAGTTTCATAACCATAACGATTGTCTTTACGATAATGTTTCTGTTTCGTTAGGAGCATTAGATGCTCTATCATTTGTTCCGTCATAGCTATCTCTATATTCAGCTCCACCACGAATTGATGTTACACCTTTTTCAATCTTATCCCACTTATCATTAAGCTCAGTAAGACTTTCAATTCGTGCAGGAATTTCATTAGCAATTTTAATAATCTGTTTAAGAGTATCTTCACAAAGAGCTAAATCTTTCATTTCAAGTTCTTTCGACATTAAATCTTCTATACCATCAGTTAATGTACGAACTAACTTACTTGAAAGATTCAAAGATTTAATAGTGGAATTAATTAAATCTTCAACAGCTGTAATATTAAGATTTGATTTTACAAATTCAATAGCAGATAAAACAACTTTATCCGGTAGATAAGATTCATCTAAACCAGCATTAGACTTAGCATAAGCATAAGCTTCTTTTTTAGTAAGTCCTGCTTTCGTTACATAACCTTTTCTATCGGATAAATATAGTATAAATCTAAATTCTTTTTCTGCAAAAGATTTATCTTTACTATCATCACGAGCATATATCTGTTGAAGTAAAGGATATTGAAGTATTTCTTCTACATCAAGAATTAGTTTATCATTTTCTATCTTAAATCCATGTACCATACATTATCTTATTTCAGCAATACCTTCTTGAATAAAAGGTGCATTACTATCTGCATCAGAAAACTTATTATGTTTGAACTCTTCTAATCTAATCCAATCAGCAGTACGAAGAAATTCAAATATCATATTTCCCATATTCTGAACAAACTTTTCATTTTCACTTAATTCTAATTCACCAATACTACTAAGCATTTGATGAACAAGTTCATGAAAATATGTATTCTGCATTTGTGTGTTAGAAATCTCAATTCCACAATCTAATGATTGTAATTGAATTACACCATTAGCAATAGAAGATTTACCGAGATTTCCAGCGTTTTGTTTATTCTCTGTAATAACAGTTAGAATATCAACACCAGCTAATACACAATTCTTAGGAATATAATTTTTAATTTTACTCATCGACTTGATACAAATATTAATACAGCGTTCAAAGCAATAGAACCAGCTGCAATCCAACCATTTCTACGTTTCTTTTTTCGTTCAGCTAAATATCTTTTTTGATAATCAATTAACTTACTATTGAGTGAATCAAGGCCACCAAAAGAAACAACCAAAAGACTATCACGAATAGCAATATGATAAGACTGGAAGGATATAACGCTATCTTGCACCCTTTGAATTTCACTGGCAGTAAGATAAAGTTTTTCATATTTTTCACCTTCAAGAAGTTTTATAGCTAACTTACGAGTTTCTTTCGGAGTAAAAACAATAACTGTATCGCCATCAATCTTGTATCTTTTTTGCGATATAGCGGAGAACGGAATCATCACTAATGATATTACTATCATTAAAATCACTTTCAGCTTTCTCATAAATAGTAATAGTTTTTTGTTCAATTCCTCTAAGACTATCAATAACAAATTGTTGTTCATTAATAATCTTATCATATTTCTTAATGAAACTATTAAGACTATCCCTTAAAGATTTAATAGTTTCATCATACCTTTCAATACCTAAAAACTTATGATTAATATACCTTCCTAAATAAGTAGCTCCAATACCAATCGCAAGAATCAAAACAATATAAAATATATATCGAACAGTATCTTTCATAACTTACAAATCTAAATCCATTTCATTAATAAGAACATAAGATTGAGTTCCTTTACCAATCGCCTTATCAAACAAAGGAATAATAATATCATTCCATTGATTCACATCTTTGATAACTTGACAACCAGCAGAATAAAGACCAATCTCGTCACTTACTTTCCAGCTTGACGCCCTATGTAAATTAATACCAAACATACCAAAGTCAGTATTATCGGTAATATCAATTTTGTCATCTCGATTATTGTCACGAATTACTTGACAAGGATTAGCTTGAACAAGTGCCTTATATTGTCCTTTATGTTTACCTATTTTCCAAAGAGCTTTATGTACACCTTCTCGAAGAACTGCACAGCCTTTATTATTAACAGGAGTTTCAAGATTTAGATTACTTGGGTCAGTAGTAGCTTCGAAAACCATACATTCCCATATATTAAAATCTCGTTCATAAAACATTACAATAACATCGTTATAATGTTTAGTACAAGTACTTTTAGAACGAATACCCCAGATATTAAGATTAATAGGATATTTATCATTTTTCCTAAATATAGGATATTCTAAATCTTTCGCAATTTCAATAAGTCTATTTGGTAAATCATTTATACCAATAAGTTTATTAAATAATGCGTTATATTTTGATTCCTTAGTTGCTTTCATATTTGTAATACTTTTTGTAACTTGTGTGGGCCTCGCTCCGCTCGGCCTTTCGGGTGCTCCGCACCCTCACCCGGTGGGGGAGTGGGTTGGACGCCCACTGGCGACACCATTTGTAACATCACTTATAACACTTCTATCGTCCAAACTAAATTTTATAGTTGCCCACGATAATTACTATTAAAAATCCTAATAAGATTTACTGCAAGTTTACCACGAGTATCTATATAATAAATCTTAATAGTTTTCATAGCTTAAAAAAGTGTTTTAGCAGTTTTATAAATATGTTTACTTGAATAATCAGCAATCATCATTCCGACTTCATTTTTAAGATAAGGAATATCATACATTTCTACGACTTCTTCATCTTCTTCATTCTCGTCTTGAAATTGATTCTGAATAGTTCTAATATGACAGAGAATAATTCCTACATTTTTGTAACCCCAGCTCTCAACAAGATTAGCATAAGTAGAAAGTTGCATTGCATAATGATTACCTATACTATCAGCGAGGTGGTCAAGTGGTGCACCGAAATATTCCTCTTTATAAATAAAATTATTGAGGTCAAGTGTACCATCAAGTTTCTTATCATAATAACCACTTTCAAATCTAATTGGAGCCTTATTAGTTTTCCAGTCTAAAATGATAAATTCCTTATCACGAATTAAGAGAATATCAATAAGACCGGAAACAAGATTTTGGCTATCATAAACACCAATCTCAGCGTAGATATGATAACCTTTCGTAACAAGAGCAGCAATCAGACTAAATATATCAGGATACTTTTCTCGAATACCAGTCTTAACAAAATATTCAAGATTTAGCTTACCGTATTTATGACTACCAACAATATCATCTATCGTATAGATTCTATCATTGATAAAACCATTAGCGTTCAGTTTATATCCGTTACAAGTCTTAATAGCAGTTTCAAGGTAATTATGTTTCTTTGTTCCTTTATCACAAGCCTTAATAGTTTCTTGTTCCCATTCCCAAAGAATTTGTTTCTTAGTTTTACCTTTATATTTTTGATATTTTGGATGTCGAGGATTCTTACCTATACGTTCACACGCTGCGGCAATTTCTTCTTTCTTAAATTCTTGCGTATATTTACCAATAAGAGTAGTAACAGATATGTAACCATTACCTAAATCATCTGTGTACTTATGTTCCTCTTCATTAAAGTACAGTATTCTACCCTTTGGCAAAATCTTTTCTGAAACGCATTTTCTTCCCATCTTCTTCGGCAGTTCTACGTCTACGACGATTAGCAATATGATAAGCAATAATCTTTGCTTTACGTTCCTCTCGACTTAAACCTTCAAGTTCCTCAGCATGAGTTTTCTTAAAGAACTTAGCTGGACTGTATTCAAATCTACCAACACGAGGAACACTAACAACTTCATCTCCTCGCATCATAGCTTTGGCAACACTATCCTTTTGTGTTCTTTCCAGTAACTCTAATACTTTCGCCTTTTGGTCAGGTCTTAGCTTTTCCCAAGCTGCAACACTTCGTTTATAAGAAGCAGGTCGTCGAAGAACATAAGGTTTAAGATGTTTTTCAATACGTTCATCTACGAAAGGAACTAACTTATCATAAACAAAAGGATTAAGCATAGTTTAATTATTAACAGCAGGAGATTCAATCCAAACACCTACGATAGAATATTCATCTACAAGAACAAACTCACTAAACTTAACAGTTCCAACACCAATAATAGATTTACCTTCACGGTGAACTTTCTGTTTAGCTGCAAGCGTTTGAGTATCGCCCGGCATTTGAATAAGAGTAGGAATACAACCGTTTTCCAGTTTTACTTTATCTCCAACATTAAGACCTTTGACATTTTCGGCAACAGCCATAACAGTATAAGCCTTAGCTGGAATCTTATTAATCTCCTCGTTATTAAGAATATTAAGAGTAGATACTTCAAAATCTGCACGAAGAAGAACTTTGTTACCACGAGGACTAAATGCAATTTTTGTTTCCATAGTTTTACTTTGTTTAGGATTTACATTATTATAACTACGAGTACAAATATATAATATAATCTTATCCCATGCAAGCAAATCTAAATAAATTTCAAACTGAATTAATAAAATTATCACTATCAGAAGCAGAATTATCAATAAGTCTAATAGTAATTACAGTATTAGCGATTGCAAGACCTCACGAGTGGGCGTCCAACCCGCTCCCCCACCGGGAGTACACAAGTTAAAACTAATAAAATCCCTATTAAAAGCTCTTCAAAGTTTACCACTTTTTGCATTACCAGTTTTCCCACCAAAAGAATCAATTTTGGCGACATTAGTATCTTGACCAGTTGCACTACTAAAATCACTAATTTTTGAACTAATTTTTTCGTTATTAAATTCGTTATTAATTACGTGATTAATTACGTGATTATTTGATATAGTTTCTGAATTACGAGTTGGAATTTGTATATATATTATATATTCATTATTTGTAATAATATTACTTGTAATATTATTACTATATATAGGTATATGGTCAATTAATTCAAAAATTCATTCAAAAATTACGGAAAATAATGATGCAAAAATTGTAGATTTTAGTGAAGATAGAGGTCATTTTACAGGTAATTTTACAGGTCAAATTGCAAGTAATATTGAAATTACATTAAAAATTAATTCAAAAATTAAGGAAAATGGTAATGAAAATGATAAAGATTTTAATAAAGAAACTAATGAAATTTTAAGTAAAATTAAAAATAAAGAAAATAAAGATTCAAAAATTAGAGATTATTTTCATATTTTTAATAGTATAGATAATTAAATTTTTAATGATAATTCATATATTTTTATAAATGTTTTTATAGATAATGAAAATAAAAATAGATTTTCTAATGATTTTAATAACTTTTGTAAAGATAAAGATAAGAATTTTGATGATGATTCTAATAATATAATTGTAAGTCTTTTTATAGGTATCGGAAATAATATAAATGTTTATAATAAACTTATGAATCTTAAAATGAATAAAAGATGTAAAAATAAAAATGATAATTTTAGATATTACAATAGTGATAAAAATATTAAAGGTTTTTAAGATTTATAAATTGAATGAAATGATAATATAAAGAATAAAGATTTTAATAATTATGAAAGTGTTTACAAAGGTATGGAAAATAATATAAGTATTTGTTATAAATTTCAAAATGATTTTAATGATTATTTTCAAGATAAAAATAATAAAAATATTAATGATTATAAAAGTATTTATACAAATAATGATGATAAAGATAAATATTTTATATATTTTAGTAATTTTATAATGATAGATAAAGGAAATTTTATAGATAATTTTAATTACGAATGTGTGAGTTTTATTATGGGTATCGAAAATAATATAAGTATTTATATTGAGGAAGTACCTAATGAAACTGCCCCGTCCATTCAAGGGTTTGCGAAGCCCCCCGCTTGAGATTGCAGGAAAGAAAAAAATAAACGTTTCCTGAATAGTCTAATTAAACATTATTCAACTATGGCAAAGCAAATCAAAGAAGCAACCGAAACTATTGCTAAGATTGTTCGCATTAGTGGTAAAACTAAACCGCTGGCAATTAATGGTAAAGAGAATACCGACAATGTCGTATTCCTTCGTGCATTTGATGCCGAAAGCGGTGCGAAACTCGACACACCGTTAAGTATTACCGAAAGTAGGGCTAAAATGTTCGGTTTTTCCTGCTTGTGTATTAGTGAGGAAACAGCCGAACGCGATAACGCTGGAAACATGGTAGAGGAATTAAACACGCTAACGAATCCGCCCAAGTACTACGAAATGACACTTCGAATAATACCGAAAGGCGAGCCGGGAGAGTGGGGTTACAAGACCAAGAAGGCCGTAACGGTGGACGGCAAAGAGTACAAGGCGGGAGAACTTGTTCCCTATCGTACTACTGACACAATGATAGTTGAGGCTATCGGCAAGGAGTACAAAGATACGGATTTCAAAAGTGCCGCGATTAATCGTATCAACGGGGCCGCAAACGCTGCCGGTGATATGGCATATCGTGTTGAAACTTTCCGTCTGATGTTCGGACGTGTTCCGAATATGGCTAACGAGGAAGATCGAAATACATTGCTTTCTTTTCCGGTAGCACACTAACCAACTAACGTTAAGGATGGCGAACGTCGTGATGATGTTCGTCATTCTTTTCGTAAATTACAAGTTTCATTACGACCAACACTTTAATTTTTATTACGACCAACACTATTAAAACTATGAAATGGTTAGGATTTATAGCATTAATTCTAATTGAATCATTAGCTATATTCGGTTTATCATTAGAACAAATAGGATTTACTGTTCCACAAGCGATATTAATTTCGTGTTATGTTGTGTTATTAATTATCACAATTACGGGATTTATTGTTACGCATTTTGTAAATCTACAAAAAGAAAGAGAAAAAGAATTTGGAATTTTAATACGAGAATTAAGAGAAATTAAAGAAGTAGTAGGAACATCTGAAACACGAGTAATTAAATTAGAAAGTTTGATAGAAAATGATGTAAGAAATGATATAGAAGGAGTAAATGAAATTGTAAGACGAAATTTAATAAGAAAAGCGTGATTAGTTGCGGAGGTATTATCTCCATTTTTATCTTTATTATTTCCACTATCAGAATCTCCAATTTTAAGCAAATAATCTCTTTATAATTGTTCTTTAATATTTTATATTCTTTTTATTATCAATTTTTATATTAATATTTTCAATTTATTTATCTTTCTGATTTTCATTATCATTTGTTATAATTGTTCTTTAATATTTCTTAATATTTTTACCTATAATATTTCTATCATCTTTTCAATTAAAAATACCTATAATTGTTCTTATCAATTTCTTATTATTAATCCCTTTAATATTTTTATTCATTTTATCATTAACAGTTTCAATTTGATTTTCAATATCTTTTATCATAATTGTAATTATTGATTTCATAATAATAATTATAATAATTTTTACATTTTCTTTTTTATTATTATGATTATTAATTTTTACATTTTCATTATCTTTTATTTTCATAATAATAACTATAACAAATTTCAGTCTTTTATTTTCTATTGAAATTGTAATAACAATCTTAATAGATTTTGTTATAGCTTTTTCTTTTTCATTATTATTATGATTTCTTTATATTACATTTATAATATTTTCATCATCATTTGTAATAGAATTTGTAATATTATTTACCTAAATTCTTTCGTTATCTTTTTCATTCATTTTATCATCTCGATTTTCATTATTAATTGACATTGTAATTGTAATAGAATTTGTAATATTAATTGTAATTATTTATTCTTTACTTTTATATTATTTATTTTCATTATTAATTATAATAGTTTTAACATCATAATTATCATGACTTGTGCTATCATTGGATTTATTATTTCCTATTTATTTGTTATATTAACAGTAGGAAATTCAGTAGATATAACTGGTGAACCAGAGTTTACACTAACAGAAAAACTACAAGCATCATTTCTAATATTCTTATTTGGAGGATATTGGATTGTATTACTTGCAAAATATCTCATTTCATTAATTTAATCAACTATGAACACAACAGAATCTCCTAAACGAAAAATATCTGCATTAGAACGTACAATCGTTGCAGGTATGGGTAGTATTACAATGCCTGATATGATAGCATTACATAAGAAATTTCCTATGTTAGCTATCGAAGACATTTATGATATATTAAGTTCGATAGAAACATCTGCATTAGGTACAACATCACGAGAATTTATTCTCATATATGCAGAAGTACGACTTCTTAGTTTACGAAAATCTAAAACTATTGAAGAAGCAACAGAACAAACTCGTGAAATATCAGAAAAAGTACAAGCTCTCATATCTCGTAATGAAGAATTAAATGACCGACTTGAAAGACAATCATCTTACATTGGTAAACTTCAACGAGAACTATCAACATTCAAATCAGTAAATAAAAATATTAAAATAGTATCTCTCGTACTATTATTCTTACTGATTGGTCAAGTTATAGCACATTTTACATTATAAATTTTAACAATAATTCAATTATGTCGAACAGTATGTTTTTTCTTCCTTGTATTTGTATCATCATTTGCTTTATTATTTCCGCTATTACTTATACCTATAATAAGGCCAAAGATAGAGCAGTTGATAAAGCTATTAATGATGATATTCAAGATGGTTTTGTATGTTTGGGGGATGTTTATATTGATAAGTATTCTATTGAGTCTATTTATTTAGATGATAATGGACATCTTGTTGATATTAAAACAGACCATAATCAGTATTCATATCGTTTTACAAGTGAAAGTTCATATCATAAATATCTTGATTATCTTGAAGATACTTGTAAAATTGATACAATGATTCATAATCAGTATTAGCTTATGATATGGAAAGTAATAGCAATAGTCTTTTGGGTTTTAGTAGGTCTAATAGGCTTTTGTAAATGTATTGACGGTGATGAATCAAAAACTCTCACTGGTATTATTTATATAATTATTTCATTAGCTTTCCTAACTGGTATTGCTATTGGAGTATAAACTGTTAATCATATGACTGCTAAACTAATTGTATCTGTTAAAGAAGTAAACGGTATTGCACAAATTGTTTATTATTGTAAAGAACGTCGGCGTATTTATCGTAAATCGTTCGCTGATACTGTTCGAGAATTTCATGATGCTTACAGAAAAGCTAACAAAAAATAAGTTGTAACTGGAGAGGGCTACGCAGCTGGGCTACGCCCAGCCGCTCCGCTCCCCGGTGGGAGAGGAGGTTGCACGCCCACTTGTCACGTTACTCACGAAACTATTATTATAACTCTTATTATTAATAATATCGAAACTATGTTATGTGAAATTATATCTGAAACAAAAGGAACTATTATTAATTTACCTATACAAGGTGATATTAATGTTAGTCGTGACGATTATATCGAAATTAATAATGTTCGATATATAGTTCGTCGAAAAGAATATATTCTTAAAACTGAAACTGAACCTACTGGAAGACAAGTTTATATTACTCGAATTGTTATTTATGTCATGTAAATTATGCCAAATTTAGAAGATTGTGTTATTCAGTTCGAAGACCCTAATCCAACAATGACTCGTGTCGAAAATGCTCCTGCGGGTGTTGGTGCTGATATAGTATTTCCAAGTGTGGAACCGGAACATTTACGAGGTGGATCATTATCTGCTATTAGGCCTATGACAGTTACTGAATATAATAGTATTCATACAGATAATTATAAAACTGAAAAGAATACAGGAAATATCATTCTTATTATGATTGTTGCAACAATATGTTTAATTAAAGTCATTAGAGCTGCGAAAAAATCAGATTAGCTAAATATGACTACTGAACAAGAAAAAGATTTTAAGAAAAGAGGTATATATAATGATATTATTCTGATGACAAATTTGACGATGATATATTGTTATATTATGTTCTTTGCTCTTGAAGAAGTTGTTAATATCTTTGGTAAACTTTATCGACATTCAACCAAGTATTATTATAATATTGTTCGAGAAGTTCTCGATAGAATTAATTGTGATAATATTAATTGTTTCAAAACAAGTCAGCAAGATGCTGGTCAAATGGTTTTGGATGTTGTTAAAGAAATCGAAGATAGACTTGCTTTTGATGATAAACAGTTGTATATCCTATTTGTTATTAATCAAAAGGCTTACGATAATATTCATAGATTTGAACCTGAAGTTACAAGTATATTTAAGAAACAAATTGAATACATTTATCGTAAACTAATTGATTATTGTCCTGTAACATTGGAAAAAGACAAAATGGCTATTGCAACTATTGTCATTAATCAAGTTATTAATAAAATTAAAGCTCGTGAGGAATCTAATGGTTCACTCACTATTATATATGATGATACAAAATAAATTTCAAGATTTGTTTGGTCATACCATATATAATTATTATATTTGAATCATAAATAATAAACAAACAAACACAAGAAGTATGCCTTACATTATCACTCGTGCTAACGAAAATAATAAGATTGGTAAAATGGGAAAAGGTCGTAAAATCAGTCATGTTCAAACTATCGTAGTCGGTGGTTATGAACGTAATAAATATCGGCCGGTATATCGTGTAACGCTTATTCATAAAAATAATAAATAACAAATTAATACAACAAGTTGTAAATATATTATCATAATAAAATATGTAATGAGTAGAAATCCTCGATAGGCAATCCAGTATTAAACTACTATTTTTACAACTTGTTTTCTTGAACTATGGTGTAATGGTAACACATAAGATTTTGGTTCTTAGATTTCAGGTTCGAATCCTGATAGTTCAACTATTATAGATAATCATGGCAGAGATATAAATGCACCCAATGGATTGGTTGGTGATGCAGTAAGTCGAGACTTAACTGTATTTTAGGTTGGTGTAAGTCCAGCTGATTATCTATAATTACGCCGTGTTAGCTTTAATGGTAGAGCAGCTGACTTGTAATCAGCAGGTTGGGGGTTCAATTCCTCTCGCCAGCTCCACTTTGCATTATGCGGGTGTAGCTCAATGGTAGAGCTCCAGCCTTCCAAGCTGATCACGTGGGTTCGATTCCCATCACCCGCTTGGTGTTTATTTAAGGATATATTCGAGAGGATATATCCTTTTTTTCATTTTACAGGAAAGAACTATAAACAATAGTTAGATATGAGGGTGAATATGATAGAAGAAGAAAAGAATCAGTTTGCAGTTCTGATCGATGCAGATAATATCAGTCCTAAATACGCACCGATCATTTTTCAGGAGCTGGAAGCCTACGGATTTCCGTCTTGTCGAAGAATTTATGGGAACTGGTCCAAAGCAAATGGATGGAATGAAGAGTTGTTATTAGAATATTCTATTATTCCTGTGCAGCAATTTTCTTATACTTCAGGTAAAAATGCAACAGACATGGCAATGGTCATTGATGCAATGGATCTGTTATATGGAAAGAAAGTAGACGGATTCTGCATTGTTACGAGTGACAGTGATTTTACAAGACTTGCAATGAGACTTCGAGAAGAACATATGTATGTGATCGGAATGGGAGAATCAAAGACACCTGTGGCACTGACAAGAGCATGTAATAAATTTATCCATCTAAATCTGATTTATGAAGCGGACAGAGGTAAAGAAGAGGATATGGAAAGTGATGAAATAGAGAATGTTACATCACTGGATGAAATTTCATATACGATCGCAGATATTATCAGTGAAAGTGGGAATGCACCAGTAGATTTAGGGAAGATTGGAAATC
>ERZ779669.144-NODE-144-length-44644-cov-10.378008_pt1 | contig 44644 bp, 33 predicted proteins | sample MGYA00511372_ERZ779669 | MGnify/ENA primary metagenome ERZ779669 (study PRJEB29588, sample SAMEA1967891) | human gut metagenome | biome: human gut; feature: human-associated habitat; material: faeces | place: Denmark | collected 2008/2010 ... | reverse complement strand
GCTATGTTCCTAATTTTCAGTGAAATATTTATTTGCTTATATCGAACTCACGTTAATATAATATACATCAGGCAAGATTTTTGTTAAAGTAAGATGAACTTCATGCGAATCAAACAATTCTCTACCGTGTTTATCTGCAAGTTCCTGTATATCATATTTTCTGTCGAATTTGTCCCCTTCAAAGTAGAATACAACTCCATTGATTCTTCTTGTATAATATCCGTTTAAAGGTACGACATACGTATACTTTTCTTTTTTGAATTGGACTACAAAGCCGTATGAGTATATCGCAACCCAACAAAATAGATATAACGAAATTGCTATTTTTATACATATACCTATATTAATTTTCTTTTTTGCCGCATAAAAGGCTATCAGCCATAATACCGCTATACAGATTATACAAGCTAAACCTATTAAAAGGATAAGATAATAATCTATAACTAAAAAGAAATAGTGGAACCAGAATACTAGCAACATTAAAACGGTAATGACAGTGTAAAGCTTGTCACTTTCTTTCTTTATCTTTACTTTCATTGCATATAATACTTGATATAACTCCTGTTCTCAATTTAGATTTGGTTTCTTCTTTTACATAAGCTCCAGCCGTTTTCATTGATTCAGATCAGGCAACATCCACTTTATGTGTGTCACTATTTATCATAGCCCATTTTCCCGGCCTTAAGATTTTTTTAGTTTTGCTAACCTAATGTGAGTTCAACGAATTGTAAGTTCTTGCAAATTAGATGATTAGTGAAAATTGTTGTCTCTTTATGGTATTGAAAATCAAAGGAATACAAACAATAATCACTATGATTACTGAGAACAAAGTTATAGAATTATTTTGTATGGTGGATGGCTTTTGAAAGTTTTTTGATGTAATGATATTTAAAATATAGAATTAAACCTGTTATTAAAAGGACGCATCATAGTACCTCAACTATTTCAAGGGCTGAAATCATATTCATTATGATGCATTTCCATGACTCAGGCTACTGTTGTCTGAAGCATTTCTATGTGGAAAAGGTCTGTCGGTATATGTGCCATCTCTTTTCAAAAGTCGTTTGCTATAATCGATTTGTAAAACTGTAAAAAGAAGTGGCCATCCCATTGGTACTGTTCATTAAGAAGATGCTTTTAGGTAAATTTATAGGCATCAGCTTCGTCGACTCCACTCCTTTACGTGTATGCAGAAACCAGAGAATCCCTATCCATAAGACGTTCAAAGGAATAACACAGAGAGGTAAATGTTTCATGTGCTGATTCTTCGGATTCAAACTTCATTTGATATGCAATGAACGCGGAGAACTCTTGGATTTTATGATTACTCCCGGTGATGTGGATGACCGTAAACCTCTAGAATACAAAGTTTTTGTGGAATTCATCTACGGAAAGCTTGTCGGCGATAATGTATACATCGGCAGGAATCTTTTTGAGAGACTGTTCGTGGACGGCATACAACTTATAACCAAGTTGAAAAGCATTATGAGAGGAGCGTTGATGTCACTATCAGACAGGCTTCTTCTCATAAAACGTGCCATTACCGAATCCATCAATGACAAACTCAAGAATATTGCATAAGTGGAATATTATTCCCCTTCGTTCCGTGAATCATGACCTTCGTTTCAAGATATAGGAACGTTGTAGCAATTGTGTATAGTTAACTTAAACCTTTATACAAAAGCTTGTTTTATTTGTCAAAACGCGAACAAAATTTCTATATGTCTGTTTTTTTATTTTCCTTTGCACGCAAACAGAATGTAAGACAGTGAAAGATAATCAAGGAAATACGGTTCTTACGATAACCGGTTCTGATAGTACGAGTGGCTCTGGCGTGCAGGCTGATATAAAGATCATATCAGCATTGGGGGGTTACGCTATGTCCGTAATAACCTCTATTACAATGCAAAATACAATTGGAATACAGGAATTCTTTAATATTCCATCCGAGGTGATTGTCGGACAGATTGAGGCTATAGTCAATGATGTGCAGCCGAACGTAGTAAAGATAGGAATGATACGTAGTGCTTCAGCGGTGCGAAGCATAACCGAATCACTGAAGAAGTATCCGTCACAATATGTTATTTATGATCCTGTCATCATATCGAGTTGTGGAGAAGTGCTGATGTCTGATGAAACGATAAACTGTATTAAGGAATGTCTTCTTCCATTGTGTTCGCTTGTGACTATAAAGAAATCCAGTGCGGAATATATAATCGGTCGAAAACTTTATTCTGCGTCAGATATGTATGATGCCGCATGTGATATAATGAAATACGGATGTCAGGCAGTGTTACTGCAACATGGAACGTTTATGGCTGAGTCTTCTATGGATATTCTGGTGCAACATGGTGAGCCTTCATGTAAATATGTGTCAACTACAAATTTGTGTAATTCATATGGTAGGCATGGTGTGAGTAATAACATTTCGTCTGCAATAGCGACTTTTTATTGCAATGGTGACGATTTATACGATGCAGTGATAAAAGCATATAATTATGTGAATCAGTCTTTTTTGTCTCACACAGACCTTATTGGAAGAGCCAGCGAGCTGTATAATGAGTTTGTGAACGATGTGGCAGAACATTTTACATCAAACAGGGATGTACGATTTTATGCAGATAGTTTGAATGTCAGTAGTCGTTATCTAGCTCAGGTTACAAAGCGGATTGCTGGCAAGACCCCGAAGATGATCATTGATGATTATTTGTGTCGTGAGGCAGAATTTTTGTTAGCATCGTCTGATAAGACAGTGCAAGAGATTGCTTATGAATTTGATTTCAGCTCCCAGGCTCACTTTTCGAAGTTTTTTAGGAAAATGACGGGAGTATCTCCAAGTGAATACAGAAAAACAAAACAAACTATAAAGTTATGAATAAGGAAAGACAATTATTAAACAGAAACTTAGCACAGATGTTGAAGGGTGGGGTGATAATGGATGTGACAACCCCTGAACAGGCCAGAATTGCGGAGGAAGCCGGTGCATGTGCTGTAATGGCACTTGAACGTATACCGGCAGACATTCGTGCTGCTGGTGGCGTGTCTCGTATGAGTGATCCAAAACTCATAAAACAGATACAGAATGCCGTCTCTATACCAGTTATGGCAAAATGTCGTATCGGGCATATTGCCGAGGCACAGATTCTGCAGGCCTTGGAAATAGATTATATTGATGAGAGTGAGGTATTGTCGCCTGCTGATGATTTATATCATATTGATAAGAATATGTTCGACGTTCCGTTTGTGTGTGGTGCGAAGAATCTTGGTGAAGCTTTGCGCCGTATCTCGGAAGGAGCGACAATGATCCGGACAAAGGGAGAGCCGGGTACAGGAGATGTTGTACAAGCAGTAAGACATATGAGACTTATTCAGAAGGAAATCAGGACGCTTGTATCTATGCGTGAAGATGAACTATTTGAGGCGGCTAAACAATTTCAGGTGTCTTATGAGCTTGTTCGTTACGTTCACGATAACAGCAAATTGCCTGTCGTGAATTTTGCTGCAGGAGGAATTGCTACTCCGGCCGATGCCTCGTTGATGATGCAGCTTGGCGCAGAAGGTGTTTTTGTAGGTTCTGGAATATTTAAGAGTGGTAATCCCGTAAAACGTGCATCTGCGATAGTAAAAGCTGTAGCAAACTATGATGATCCTAAGATTCTTGCTGAACTTTCAGAAGATCTTGGTGAGGCGATGGTTGGTATTAATGAGGAGGAGATAAGTATGTTGATGGCAGAAAGGGGGAAATAAACGTATGAGAATTGCGGTATTGGCACTTCAGGGAGCTTTCATTGAACATGAACAGGTTTTGAATAAACTTGGTTGTGAAACTTTTGAAATAAGGAAACTGGCAGATTGGGAGAAGCCCAAAGATGGTTTCATAATTCCTGGCGGAGAAAGTACCACCCAGGCAAAACTTCTTAATGAACTCGGATTATTAGAGCCTATAAGAAGTGATATCCGTAGTGGATTACCTGTTTGGGGTACGTGTGCCGGTTTGATATTGCTTGCTGAGAGTGTCGAGAATGGCACTTCCTTTATAAGACTTTCAACAATGTCTATCGATGTCTGCCGTAATGCTTATGGACGACAGTTGGGCAGTTTTTGTACAAAAGAAAAGATGAAGTATATAGGTGATGATGTTCCCATGACATTCATTCGTGCTCCATATATAAATAATGTATATGGAAAAGCTATTGTGCTGGCTGAATGTGGAGGTCATATAGTGGCATCACAACAGGACAATCAACTTGTTACGTCTTTTCATCCGGAGCTGACCGATGATGTTCGTGTCCACAAATATTTTCTTAAGATGGTTCACGAATATGGTTTAAGGAAATAAAGGGGATATAAAAACAGACGGCTATCTCTTTTGATCGCTTTATCAATAGATAGCCGTCTGTTTTTATTCATCAGATAAAATATTTATTTTGTCTCAATCTCCTCCTTCATGTCTATATATTGTTTTTTGCTGTCATAGAATTCATACTGAAGAAATGCCAGTTTTTGGGATGATACCACATGAACACCCATGCCATATTTCAATTGCCATTTGCGTTTCAGTGAGAATAGCCCTTGGTTTATATAGGCTGCGACATAAGGATGTACATGCAGATAGAATGTTTTAACTCCGATTTTATTTATAAGACAATCGATTTTACGCTCTAATTGATCTGTAAATAATATGCTTGATTTTATTTTACCTTTTCCAAAGCATGTTGGACACGTTTCTTCTACGTTCACATCCATGGCAGGGCGAACTCTTTGACGTGTTATCTGCATCAGACCAAATTTACTTAATGGTAGAATATTGTGTTTGGCACGGTCTTTCTGCATATTCTTACACATTCTTTCATATAGAAGCTGTCTGTCCTCTGCAAGATTCATATCGATGAAATCAACTACAATAATTCCACCCATATCTCTCAATCTGAGTTGTCTTGCCAGCTCATCTGCAGCACCTAAATTTACGTCAAGAGCATTTGCTTCTTGTCCATTGTCAGAATGTGAGCGGTTTCCACTGTTTACATCTACTACGTGTAGTGCCTCAGTATGTTCTATAATAAGGTATGCGCCATGTTTGTAATTGACAGTCTTTCCAAAACTTGATTTAATCTGTTTGGTGATATTGAAGTTGTCAAAAATAGGTACTGTTCCTGTATAGAGTTTTACTATTTTTGCTTTTTCAGGTGCAATGAGCGAAACATAGTCTTTCACCTCATTGAATACAGCCTCATCATTAACGTAAATGTTCTCGTATGTAGGATTGAATAGATCGCGTATAAGTGCGACGACTCTTCCTGTTTCCTCGTAAACAAGTTGTGGCCTTTTTTGTGTTTTTTGTATTTTGATTATAGCGTCTTCCCATCTTTTGGTCAGAATTTTTAATTCTGCATCAAGTTCGGCAACACGTTTCCCTTCTGCTACAGTGCGTACAATTACACCACAGTTCTTGGGTTTTATACTATTAATAAGTTGTTTAAGACGCGCCCGTTCTTCTCCACTTTTTATCTTTGCAGACACGGACACTTTATCACCGAATGGAATAAGAACAAGATATCTTCCCGCAAAGCTCAGTTCTCCGGTCAGACGGGGACCTTTTGTTGATATAGGTTCCTTTACTATTTGTACTAGAACCTTCTGGCCTTTGCTAAGTATATTTTGTATGCTACCGTCTTTTTTTAAATCAGGAAGTCTTGTGGCTTTACTGAACGGATATAATTTTTTTCTGTCACTTTCTACTTGTTTGAGATATTTTTCGTAAGAATTGAATTGGCTGCCTACATCAAGATAATGGAGAAATGCGTCGCGCTCAAAACCGACATCCACAAAACTAGCATTCAGCCCAGGCATCAGTTTTTTCACTTCTGCAACGTATATGTTGCCTACGGCATAAGAAACAGAACGTGGTTCGTTCTGATATTCAACGAGTCGTTTATCCTCGAGTAATGCTATGGATATTTCTTTTTGCTGGACGTCAATTACAAGTTCGCTGATCATCTCCTTCTTTTAATACTTGGTATAATTTGTATTTTTATAAAACAACAAAAATGTAATATATAAAATAATAGGGCGTGTCAAAAAATCCTGAGTGGATGCATTGACGCGCCCTCATCTGGAACAAACCGATAGAGCAAATGGTTTGAAACGTTTATTTGCTCTTATGTCTGTTCTTTCTTAATCTTTTTTTACGCTTATGCGTGGCCATCTTATGTCCCTTTTTCTTCTTTCCGTTTGGCATAGCTTTAATTTTTTATTTTTATTTATATGTTTATTTGTAAATGTTGTCCATCTTACAATATGATATTTCAGCCTTTCATTTTATCTACAAAACACTTTGCCGGCTTGAAGCTTGGCAGGTCATGAGCCTCAATAATCATGGTTGTCTTTTTCAAGATATTTCTTGCTGTCTTTGCTGCTCTATGTTTAATAACAAAGCTGCCGAATCCTCTCAGATAAACATTCTCCTTCTTCTCTAAAAGGCTGTTTTTTATCGTTTCCATAAAGCTTTCAACTACTACGGCCACATCCTTTTTAGGAATACCCGTGTTTGTGGCAATCTTGTTGATGATATCTGCTTTTGTCATTTGTGCTTTTTTATATATTTTTTTATGTCTCTTTCCTTTTGAAATGCAAAGATACTAGTTTTTTCGTGTCAAGCAAAATATATTTTTATTTTTTTTGGATTGCACTATAATATTGCCACGGCAACCATTTTTATTTATCGTGTCGTAATGGTATTGACTTGATGGTATGTAACAGATTTTATCGAAATAAAAAGACGATTTTATTATGAAAAACCATATATTTATTTTCTTTTTTCTTAACTTTGCATTGTCTTAGGATATGTAATAAACACGATGTTATGAAACAGACAAAGATTGTCGCCTCAATTAGTGATAGGCGCTGTTCTCAGGATTTTATTCGCAAATTATTTTTTGCAGGTATGAATGTAGTCAGAATGAATACAGCTCATGCCACACCAGAAGGAATTAGAGAGATAGTACGAAATGTGCGTGCTGTATCACCTCATATAGCATTGATGATAGATACAAAAGGACCGGAGATTCGTACCACGGACGTAAAAGAACCCATACAATATAAGATTGGGGATGTAGTGAAGATTTTCGGACGTCCAGATATGGATTCCACGCATGATATAGTAAATGTCAGTTATGTAGACATTACTAAGGATGTGAAAGTTGGTGATGATATGCTTTTTGATGACGGTGAGATCGATATGAAGGTTATTGAGAATGTCGGTCCGATGCTGGTTGCGCAGGTTCAGAACGATGGTGTGTTGGGAGCACATAAGAGCGTAAACATACCTGGTGAGCATATAAATCTGCCTACGATAACCGAACGTGATTATAAAAATATACTGTTGGCCATAGAATTGGATATCGATTTCATCGCACACTCTTTTGTAAGATCGGCAAATGACGTTCTTGCTATACAACAGATACTTGACGAACACGGAAGTGATATAAAAATCATCTCGAAAATCGAGAATCAGGAGGGTGTGGATAATATAGATGAGATTATCGACGCTTCTTATGGTGTTATGATTGCGCGTGGCGATCTTGGCATTGAAGTCCCGATCGAAAGAATACCGGGTATTCAGAGACGCATTATAAACAAATGTGTCATGAAGAAAAAACCGGTTATTGTGGCAACACAAATGCTTCATACAATGATAAACAATCCGCGTCCTACACGTGCGGAGGTGACGGATATAGCCAATGCGATATATTCCAATACGGATGCTCTGATGTTGAGTGGTGAGACAGCAAGTGGTAAATATCCTCTTGAGGCAGTGAAGACCATGGCCGCTATAGCAGAACAGGCTGAACGCGACCGCGCTACAGTTGCGGCATTTGAGGTACCTATGAACAGTAAATGCACACAGCGTGAATTCCTCGCACATTCGGCTATTGACGCTACACGTAAGTTGGGCGTTGCAGGAATCATCACCGACAGTGAATCGGGAGAGACCGCACGTCATCTGGCAGCGTTCCGTGGACCGACACCTATTCTTGCAATATGCTATAAAGAGAAAACACAGAGATGGCTTAATCTTAGCTTCGGAGTTACGCCAATATACCAGAAAAAGCATACATCTCCGGAATACATGTTTATCGCAGCATTGAGAATGTTACGCCAGAAAGGATATATCACAATGGATGATAAGATTGCATACTTGAGTGGTGGCTTTGGTGAGAACGGTGGCACGACATTCCTTGAAATAAATAAAGTCAGTCAGGTGTTCGATAAATCATACGAATTCCATTTGCCGCAGCATGTGGATATTAATTAATATTTTACTTGTTGATTACTCATAAGTTTAAGATTATAAAGGTGTAGGGGTATGTCATATGGCATACCCTTTTTTATTTTTTATAAACCCTTTGAATAAAGAGTAAGTTGTTTTATTACGATCAGTTTGCGGTTCAGTATAAATTCCATGTGGATAGGTCTCAAAAACAGATGGCGTCTTCATTCCTTTAATAAGAGCTGTTTTCTGCAGTTAAATGGAATAACGTCGGGATACTTACAGATTTTCAGCATACTGTGATTTTCCTATCAGAGTTTTTCGTTCTACCCCTAAAAATAAATGATTATTTGCTGGCAACATTTCCGACTGACGAAAAATCACGAAAAATGAGGACTTGTATAAAGGTATTGAATATCAGCAGTTTACATTTTGAACCAATTTCCCCACCATGTAATAAGCACCGTTTTAGCATGTGATATAGCCCATTTCGAGGGCTAAAATGCTCAATATCATGCCCTAAAACGGGCATAATCAGAGCCTAATATGGGCATAATCAGAATGTCATTTGAATTATTCCGGCCTACCGTATGGGGTATAAGATAATGCGGTATGGCTCTAAATGGTCTGTATAACGTTTAATTCAACATTCCCGTATATCTATTTCGCGATTCTATTTTGTCAAATTTGAGTCAAGAAAAATTGTAAGTGATAGTTCGGGTTTTCTTTATAAATGCTGATGTCAGGCAGGAGAAAACATACAGGAATTGTATGCCAGACGTGTTGTGACGATTTTTTCTTGTTTTGAATACGACTACGTTATCGTTAAAACGAAGGACATGCGTAAGGCACGTACAGTTGGATATATAAATTTATTATGTGATGTTGATGGATTAATTGCTTTAGTGGAATTATATGAGTGGAAATACTTTGATTACTGATTATCAGACCCCAGATTAATGAAGTTCGTCTGACTTTATGGTGATTTTTGGTAAAAACAGACAATACTGTTTGTTTATGTCATTGATTGATAGAAACTTTATAAATGAGCAATCATATTAAGTGAAAAAATAAAGTTAAGATCATAGGTATGATATATTTTAAGTATATATTCCTCAGATCTTAACTTTTTATTCTGTCATTTGTCGGTTATGCTGTCTCTGATTTTTGTGAAATTGCCGTGTATAAGGTGCAAGATAATTGTTGTGCCCACATTTTCCTTAGACTCAACCTTAACCGTGATATCGTAAAGTTTTAGGATGTTTACGGCAAGGCTCATACCTATGCCGTTGTCTTGAAAAGAACGAGTGTTGGCTGCTCGGTAGAAAGGTTGAGATATGTATGGAATGTCAGATTTCGGTATTCCGATGCCGTTGTCCTTTATAATGACAGATTTTTCGTTTAGAGTTACGTGTACTTTGTCTGAAGAATATTTAAGTGCATTTCGTATGATGTTTTCAATTGCCATCTTCAGCAGATATGTGTTGGCGGAGATGCAACAGTTGTCGCAACCTTGTGATATGTTAATGCATACACGTTCATTGTTTGTAAATTGATTCAGAAAGTCTTTCCATATTATTATTTCTCGGCTTTCTCCGTCAGACTCGTTCATTGCCATTGATAGATACAGTAGCTGTTTTATGGTTTGCGACATTCTTAGTGCTTCCTGTTCAATTCTGTTGAGTGACCCTTCATATTCTTTTGCGTCACGTGTTTTCATCAAGGCTATCTCGCATTCACCTTGTATGGCAGTAAGTGGATTATTAAGCTCGTGAGATGCATGATGGATAAATTGTCGTTCTCGCAGATAAGCCTCATGCAGTGTGTCTATGTGTCGCTGTGTGTAAAGTCTACTGACTAGTACAACGATGAGCAGGCACAGACTGGTGATGCCAATTAGCCAATATCCCATCTGCCGGTGCAGATATTCACCCAAGTGCTTGTTTAGCATAACGATAACGATGAAGTTACCCTCAGGTTTGGGGTAATATACAGCAATTCCCAGATTATCTCCATGCTTAAATTTCAACTCACCTTTGTTTTTAAGTTTTTCAATTTGTGTTGATGACATGAATCTGTGCAAAGCACGAAGTGTGGCCCGTGTCTTGTCCGCATCGAGAACAATCTGTGTGGATACAGGTTTTGCCACTGTATCGGTGCGATGTTCCATGTAAATGTTATATACTCTGTTTCCACTGCACCGTTCAAGATTTTTTTGTGCTATGAGTTCTGCACGTTCCTCGAGGAAAGAATAATATAAGTTGTCTGCATAGTCGGACATCCAATAGCTTAATACGGCAAAAGCCATCCCTATGGCACATAGAGTTATTGCCGAATATATGAAGATGATTTTATGAGCAATCTTTAGCATTGTCTTAAAATTAATTTATATAGGTCTCATTCCATTACATACCCCACACCGACGACGGTGCGTATATACTTATGGTTGAAGCCTTTGTCGATTTTGTTGCGCAGATAGTTTACATATACGTCAACCACATTGGTGTTAGTATTAAAATTCTTGTCCCAGACATTTTTAAGCAGCTGTTCGCGACTGAGTACTACACCGTGGTTATGGATCAAATATTCAAGTAGTCGACATTCCTTCACGGTAAGGTCTATTACGACACCTTCGCGTTCAGCTCTATGCGCTGACAAATTCAGAACTATGTCTTTATATGTTATTTCTGATGTCATTATACTGCAGGATGAGCCTCGTCTTAGCAAAGCTGCTATGCGTGCTTGCAGTTCTTTGAAACTGAAAGGCTTAACTACGTAGTCGTCGGCTCCGGCATTAAGACCGTCAACAATGTTCTGTGTGGTGCCGAGAGCCGTAAGAAGCAGTATCGGAGTAGTGTAGCCAAACTGTTCTCTATAACGACGACATAGCTCCAGCCCGCTTATATTAGGCATGATGATGTCAAATATCAATATATTGAATACACCGTTTTGTATCTCGTTCCACCCACTTTCGCCATCGTAAGCTACAGTTATGTCATATCCGAACTCTTCAAGTCCGCGTTTTATGAAAGAGGCAATATTAACCTCATCCTCAACCAACAACACTTTGTCCATTTCTCAAAAATTATTTCAGAAACAACGAAGAAATTTATAACTTTATTATATTTTGCCCCACATTTGTCAATATGTTTGCATGATTATGTTACATATATCAATTTATTATATTAGATATTGTGGATTTTCAAACAATGTTTTAGTTATAGCACAAAAAGAATGCTGAAACGGGAATGGAAATGCCGGTAACCATGCCATGAGCCGTAACAGCATTCTTTTTATAAAGAAAACTTGTGCTATCAGAGTTTCCGCTCGTTTAGTTTTCCAGATTTGTTGTATATCATGCGGCGGTAGATGCCCTGGACTATGAGTGGAAAGACAAATAGAGTAAACAATGTTGCTCCAACAAGTCCTCCTATTATTACAACGGCTAGTGGACGTTGACTCTCAGAGCCTATACCGTGACTCAATGCGGCAGGCATAAGACCCAGCATAGCCATCATTGCCGTCATAAGGACCGATCTAATGCGGTAGCGCACACTGATTTCAACTGCCTTGTCAAGCGACATACGCTTCATGATGTTATATTTATGTCGGTAACCATAATGACTCCATTCTGTATGCATATTCCGAATAGACATATAAATCCGACCCCGGCAGAGATAGAGAAGTTGAAGCCTGTTATAAGTAATATCACAAGTCCTCCGACAGCGGCAAATGGAATGTTCATCAGCACAAGTCCGGCATCGCGTGGATTACCGAACAAAACAAATAGAATGATGAATATAATAATGAGGCTTATTGGTACGACTTGAGCGAGTCGGGCCGTTGCGCGTTGCTGGTTCTCAAAGTCGCCTGCCCATACAAATTTATAACCTTTATCTGGATGTATCTGTGCGTTAACTTTAGCGCGAGCTTCGGCTACCGCGCCTCCCATGTCACGTCCACGTACGGAGAACTTCACTGCTCCAAAGCGTGAATTATTGTCTCGGAATACAAGCAATGGTCCTGTTATTGTGCGTATGCGCGCAAGTTCGCCTATAGGAACCATTGCACCATTGGCTGCAGGAACCAGAATCTTGCTTATTTGGCTCTCATTCATACGGAAGTTCTTCTCGTAACGAACCATAATATTGAATTTCTTTTCTCCTTCATACATTGTTGATGCACTCTTTCCGCCAATAGCCATTTCAATAACAGATTGTACGGTTTGTTTGTCTATACCATAACGTGATAATGCGGCCTCGTCAAGCTCTATGCGTAGTTCCGGCTGGCCAATGTTTTGTATAACACCCAGGTCTGTGATACCATGTACGGTTTTTAGTATTTTGTATATTTTGTTAGAATATGTCGCAATTTTTGATAGGTTGTCACCGTATATCTTAACTGCTATGGAACCTTTAACACCGCTGACAGCCTCCTCAACATTGTCTGATATAGGCTGAGAAAAGCCGAAGTCGACTCCAGGATAAACAGATAGATCCTTTGCCATCTTGTCTATGAACTGCTCTTTTGTCAGCCCGCTTTTCCACGTATCTTCAGGATAAATCTTTACAAGCATTTCCACGTTGTAGAATCCTGTCGGATCAGTACCATCGTTTGGCATGCCTGTTTGACTCAGCACATCTTCAACTTCCGGATATTTGCGCAGTTTAGCCCTTATCTCGTTTGCTAGTCTTACAGATTGGTCGAGTGATATGCTGCTCGGCATTGATGCACGCATATATATTGATCCTTCGTTAAGTTCTGGAAGAAATTCGGAGCCAAGCAGAAAATAGCACGAAAGTCCCGCAATCATTACTGTTATGGAAACAATAAGTGTCTTGCGCTTATGGCGCCGGCATATATAAAAGAAGCGTATTGCGTTATTTGTGAGAAACTCAGTGAACGGATTGTGTTTCTCTTTAACATTCTTCTTCAACAGTACGGATGTGAGCATTGGCACAAGTGTGAGCGTGAACAACAAAGCTCCAAGTAATGCGAAACCAAGCGTATATGCCATAGGGCTGAACATTTTGCCCTCAACTTTTTGGAATGAGAATATAGGTATGAGCGCTGTTATGATTATCAGCTTAGAGAAGAATACAGCCCGAGCACGGTCGCTTGCCACACGTCTTATCAGTCCGAACTTAAGTTGTTTGTTAAATTCATTTATACCCACTTTCTTTGCGTGTGCGTCTAATGCTACGAACAGGCCTTCAACCATCACTACTGCACCATCGATTATAATACCAATGTCGATTGCGCCCATAGATATAAGATTAGCGCTCATTCCTTTTATATAAAGACATATAAAAGCAAAAAGCAATGACAGCGGAACGACTATGGCTACATTGATTGTTGTTCGCCAATCGGCCATGAACAAAAATACAATTATAGTAACTAATATAAGGCCCTCGGCCAAATTATGCAGTACGGTGTGTACGGACACGTTGATAAGATTGGTACGGTCATAAAATGGTACAATTTTCACATCTTTGGGTAGTTGTGTTTGTATATCTGCCAGCTTCTTTTTAAGCAACGGAATAACTGTACCAGGATCGTCTCCACGGTGCATTAATACCATACCTTCTACAACATCGTTCTTATCGCCGATGCCACACTGACCTAGTCGCGGCAGGCTCGACTCTTTCACCGTAGCTACATTTTTAACGAGGATAGGTGTTCCGTTTATGTTCTTCACCACAACATTTTCAAGATCTTTGATGTTGGATATAAGTCCGATACCGCGCACAACATATGCCTGGGCACCCTTGTTTACTATGTCACCGCCCACGTTAAGATTACATTTCTCTATAGCGTTATACAGTTCAAGATTTGATATCCCGTAGCTGTTCAGTTGGTTAGGATTTATTTGCACTTCAAATGTCTTTACCTCACCACCGAAGCTCACCACATCGGCTACACCCGGCACAGAGCGTAGTTGTCTGTCTAGAACCCAGTCCTGCAATGTTTTCAGTTCTCTTACCGAACGTTTGTTGCTCTGTAGAGTATATCTGTATATCTCACCCGTAGGTCCTGTCGCCGGCTGCACTTCGGGTGAAACACCTTCAGGAAGGTCGGCACCTTTTATCAGATTATATACTTGTTGGCGTGCGAACGAGTCGTCTACATGGTCATCAAAAAGAACATTGACAACAGATAGTCCAAATAGGGTAGTGCTGCGTACGATGGTTTTCTTCTGTACTGGATTCATAGCCAGTTCTATAGGTATTGTTACAAATTTCTCTACCTCTTCAGCACTTCTTCCTGGCCATTGTGTTATTATTGTTACGTTAGTGTTGGTTATGTCAGGAAATGCATCCACAGGTGTTTTCTCAAAACAATAAATTCCAAATATAACCACCAGTAAGGTAAGAAACAAGATAAAAAACTTGTTACGCAGTGAAACTGTTATTATGTTTTTAATAAAATTCTTCATAATGAATCTTTTATTTTAGTGAGTTATACACAAGCAGGGCGTTGTGAACAATAATCTTGTCACCTGCCGTAAGGCCTGATGCCACATAATCTAACGTATTTGTTTCTTTTATCAGTTTTATCGTTCGGTAGGATAGAACATTATTCTTGTCAACAACAACGACGTAATCTTTATCGTCGTCAAATATCACAGCTTCAGATGGAACTGCTGGATAATTACCTCGTCCGGCCGGAACAGAAACATATACGTTGGTATACATTCCAGGCTTTAGCATATAGCCTTTGTTGTTCATATTTATTTTCAGTTGTTCGGTCTTGCTCTCTGAGTCTAGGACTGGATATATCTTGTTTACAGTGCCATAGAACAGTTTTTCATCACCATAGGCTAAGGTCTTTATCACTGCACAAGCTCCGGTTTTTACCTTGCTTATATCGTTTTCGTATATGTCGGCAATAATCCATACATTGTCAAGTCCTGATATAGTAAAAAGCTCTTCGTCTTGATCAGGTCTTATCTGCATGTCCGGATTTATGTTTGCTTCGGTTATGAATCCAGATATTGGTGCCTTTATGATGTATGTTGACTTTCCTGTTATGTGATTTATGGAGTATATTTCGTGAAGGCGTTGCTTTTCGGCTTGTGCGTTTTTAAGTGTCTTGTCTGCCTGTAACAGGTCGCGATCTGAGGCCATACCGCCATTATACATGTCATGTATTGCTGATTTTTCGCGTTTGGCAGTTAGAATTTGTAGGTCTGCGTCGTTCATCTGTTTTTCATAATCAGCCACCTCTCCTGATCTTACCACAGCCAGAACTTGACCTTTACGTACATAGCTACCTACAGTAGCTCCCATTCGTATTACCGTTCCGCCGAACATAGGAAACACGTGAGCGACATTGTTCGGGTCACAATCAACGTGTCCATTGAGTACTAATTCATCGGCAAAAGTATGATTCTGCACGGTTTCAACCGTTACAACCTTACGCAGGGAGTCGGTAAGATAAGTTATCTGTATGTTGTTTATGCTCTTGTTTTTTGAGCACGACAACATTAATGAGGCCGCCATTACAGCCATAATAAAAATAATGTTGTATCTTTTCATATCTTATTATGTATTTTCAATTCAATATTTCACTACTTCACGCCCTGCGGCCATATTAAGGTCTTCTGCTGCTATGAATACTTTTTCTCTTACATTAGATATTTCAAGCATAGCTTCTTTATATGTCTTATAGAAATCGACAAATTCGAGTAGGCTAATGTTTCGCTTGCGGTAGTTTTCGTTTACGCTCTGAAATAGAGTAGAGTTATATTTTCTTTGTCAAAATTGTCTGATACACTCTTATCGAGCGATAATGAGCGTAGAAAATTATCTTTAGCCACAGCCACTTCGTTTTGTGCTTTTGCTATTGTTCCAGCATAGTCCTGTTCGCACTGAGCTATGCGTGCTTTTGCGCTGCGTATGTTACCTTGATTGCGGTTGAATAATGGCAAAGAGAGGCTAACACCTATGGCAAAATATTTTGGAAAATATCCTGCATTGCGGTCATATTGACCTGTAATGTGTATTTCGGGCCATGCTTGAGACTTTCTTACGTCGAGCGTAGCTTTTGCCTGTTCTGTCTGATTGCGTGCCATAAGTACGTCTGAACGTTGCATCAGACTGTCGGTAAGTAGTCGGTCACACTCTGATAAGTCAGGCATTGTAGATGTGTCCGGATTAAATACGACTGTGATATTGACAGTAGATGGAAGGGCCATGAGTATGCGTAAACGTCCTTGAAGAGCGGATGCATTCTCAATAAACTCGTTTTGTTCTCTTCTTACAGACAGAAGTAATGCTTGTATTCGTGCTGTTTCTATTTGAGAAATGTTGCCTTTCTTTTCTTGTGTAGTAAGTTGATCGAGCGTTGTGCGCAATGAAACAATCTCGTTTTGGTAAATCTTCATATTGCGCTGGGCAAAGTATAGTTTCACAAATGTTTTATGAAGTTCGGCGCGTAGGTTGCGCAGTAGTTCTTCAAAACGTGCCATGGCGACGTCGTGTTCGCTTCGTGCTTCTTTCACTACGTTTGAATGCTGTCCGGCTATATTTATAAGTTGGTCGATATTAACCACCTGTTCGCTGTTGCGGCCGAAGTCAAAATAACGCTTGTTTAGTCTGTTATAGACATTTTCCTCTAACGAAATTACCGGATTGTGGTATAATTTGGCTTGCGCAACTGTTGCGTCTGCCATGCTTATGTTGCATCGCTCAACAAGTAAGTCCATGTTACGTGCCAGAAATAGTGAGTCGGCCTCCTGCATTGTAAGGTCTATTGTCTGACAGGAACTTGTACAGGCACATAGAACCAATAATCCTGATAAAACAATCTTTTTACTTAATAACATCATATTTTCTGAACTTTAAAAACATGCACAAAGATATTTATTTGTCCCATCAAATAATTAGAATATCAATTAGACTAAATTAATATGATATTAGAAAAAAATTAGAAAAGTATTCGTTGGTTGTTTTATCACTCCGTATTGTAGATTATATATAATATGTGTAAGCAATAATGTCAGTAGTCAATACATTTATTTGTATAAAGCGAGATAGCAGTGTGAATGGCTGAATGCAATTTACAATACAATATTAAGATAATTTCAATATATATTGACTAAACGATTTTAAGTATAAATTTAGCATCACAGTTTTACAATTTATAATTAAAAATGAAAAGGAGAATAGAAGGAAATATTTTATTTGATTCACCTTGCTCAATGTCTTGAACACAATTGTGAAGATGACATGATAAATTACTGCTTTCCGGTTAAAGTCCAAATGGAAACATTATTCATATTATAATAATGTAGCATATAACCTGTTTTAATTGTTAATGTCTATTAAAAACATCCAATATGGATATTTTATATAAAGTTTTATTGTTAACTTTGCAGCTGATTTAGTCCGTAGGGGCCAAAATAAGTATTGGTGTCTGCCAATCGCCTCGCGGAAAAAAACCGTTTAATATAAATAAATTAATGTACGCAATTGTAGAAATTAACGGTCAGCAGTTTAAGGCAGAACAGGGCAAGAAACTGTTCGTGAACCACATCAAGGATGTGAAAGAAGGCCAGGCTGTTGAATTCGACAAGGTACTGCTTGTCGACAAAGATGGTTCAGTACAGGTTGGTGCACCTACCGTAGAAGGTGCAAAAGTTGTATGTGAAGTTGTAAATCCGCTTGTTAAAGGGGATAAGGTCATCGTTTTCAAGATGAAGCGTAGAAAAGACTACCGTAAGAAGAATGGCCACCGCACACATTTCACAGAGGTAACAATAAAAGAAGTAATCGCTTAAATTTTAGGAGGACACAGAAATGGCACATAAGAAAGGTGTAGGTAGTTCTAAGAACGGACGTGAGTCAGCTTCACAAAGATTAGGCGTTAAGATCTGGGGTGGACAGAAAGTTATTGCTGGAAATATTATCGTTCGTCAGCGTGGTACAAAGCACAATCCTGGCAAGAACGTTGGTATCGGTAAGGACGACACTCTGTATGCTCTGACCGATGGTATTGTGAACTTCCACAAGGGACGTCAGAACAGAAGTTACGTTTCAGTACTGCCAGAAACAGAGGCTTAAATAATTTTACAATAAACTATTCCAAACAACAGTAATCCCGACTTTCGATGAAAGTCGGGATTACTGCGTTTATGTCAATTTGCTAGTAATAGATGTAATTCTTGGATTCATTTTTTGCGGACAAATGTACGATCGTCTAAAAACAACTTAGGCTGTAACGTTTGATAAACAGTTCGTTACAGCCTAAATCAAATATTATCCTATATATATTGCTTATGCTTCCTCTATTGCAGCCTGCGCCGCAGCCAGTCTAGCAATTGGAACGCGGAATGGTGAACAAGAAGCATAATTCATACCAACCTTTGCGCAGAATTTAACAGATGAAGGCTCTCCACCATGTTCTCCACAGATTCCGGTACGCATTCCTGGACGTACTGCACGACCTTTTTCTACAGCCATCTTGATAAGTTGTCCTACACCATTTTGATCGAGAACCTGGAATGGATCCACACTCAGAATTTTTTTCTCCAGATATACAGGCAAGAAACTTGCGATGTCGTCGCGCGAATAACCGAATGTCATCTGGGTGAGGTCATTGGTTCCAAAAGAGAAATATTCAGCTTCAGATGCAATTTTATCTGCAGTCAGGGCTGCTCGTGGAACTTCAATCATTGTACCGATTTCAAACTTCACTTCAATGCCTTCCTTATCGAATACCTCTTTGGCAGTCTTGAGGATAACATCTTTCTGTTGTTTGAACTCGTACAATATACCGATAAGAGGAACCATAATTTCTGGTCTCGGATCTTTGCCTTCCTTCTTTAACTCGCATGCAGCAGTGAGAATGGCTCTGGTTTGCATTGCTGTTATTTCTGGGAATGTTATTCCGAGGCGGCAACCTCTGTGTCCGAGCATCGGGTTGTTTTCAGCCAGGCTTGCAACACGCTTCTGTATTTCCTCTACACTTACTCCCATTTCTTCAGCCATAACCTGCTGTCCTTTCAAGTCGTGAGGAACAAACTCGTGAAGAGGCGGGTCGAGAAGTCTGATATTTACTGGACATCCATCCATTGCTTCGAGAATACCTTTAAAGTCGGCCTCCTGATACGGCAGGAGTTTTGCAAGGGCTTTTTCACGTCCCTCGACAGAATCGGCGAGAATCATTTCGCGCATTGCAACAATCTTCTTATCCTCGAAGAACATGTGTTCTGTTCGTGTCAGACCGATACCTTTTGCACCGAAAGCACGAGCTATGCGTGCGTCGTGTGGTGTATCGGCGTTTGTACGAACCTGAAGCTTTGTATATTTGTCACAAAGATCCATCAGTTCCTTGAAATCACCTGACAATTCAGCTGCTTTTGTCGGAATCTCTCCGGCATAAACCTGTCCGGTAGAACCATTCAATGAGATATAATCACCTTCTTTATAAACAACGCCTTCAATCTCAACGGTTTTGTTTTTATAGTTTATATTTATTGCTCCTGCACCTGAAACGCAGCATTTACCCATTCCGCGGGCAACGACAGCAGCGTGTGATGTCATGCCGCCTCTTGCGGTGAGAATGCCTTCTGCTGCAGACATACCTGCAAGATCCTCCGGTGAAGTCTCTATACGAACCATTACGACACGGTGGCCATCCTCATGCCATTTTTGTGCGTCGTCTGCATGGAAAACAATCTGACCGCATGCGGCACCAGGAGAAGCCGGCAGTCCTTGTGTGATAACTTTTGCTCTTTTCAAGGCATCTTTATCGAAAATAGGGTGTAGCAGTTCGTCTAGTTTCTGTGGTTCACATCTCATCAAGGCAGTCTTTTCGTCTATCTTACCTTCCTTTACAAGATCCATTGCTATCTTCACCATGGCTGTTCCTGTGCGTTTGCCATTGCGTGTTTGCAGGAACCAGAGTTTTCCTTCTTGCACGGTGAATTCCATATCTTGCATATCCTTATAATGGTCTTCGAGTTTGTTTTGAAGCATATCCAGCTCTTTGTATATTTCTGGCATTGCCTCTTCCATAGACGGATATTTAGCGACGCGCTCTTCTTCTGATATTCCCTGTAATGCTGCCCAACGACGTGACCCTTCTTTGGTTATCTGCTGCGGAGTTCTTATACCGGCAACGACATCTTCTCCCTGTGCATTCACGAGATATTCTCCATTGAATATGTTTTCTCCTGTTGCAGCGTCACGGCTGAAACATACGCCGGTAGCAGATGTATTACCCATATTTCCGAATACCATTGCCATTACGTTTACTGCGGTTCCCCATTCTGCGGGAATTCCTTCCATCTTACGATAGAGGATGGCACGGTCGTTCATCCAGCTGTCGAATACGGCACAGATAGCTCCCCAAAGCTGCTCCATAGGATTGTCAGGGAAGTCATTTCCTGTCTGCTGTTTTATTGCTTCCTTAAACAAACGTACAAGCTGTTTCAGCTCATCAACGTTCATTTCATTGTCAAGCTTGATGCCACGCTGTGCTTTTACCTTTTGTATTATAGCCTCAAACGGATCAATATCTTCTTTATTGACGGGTTTCATTCCCATAACAACGTCGCCATACATCTGTACGAAACGGCGGTAGCTGTCGTAAGCAAAACGTTCGTTGCCTGTTTTACGTGCTAGGCCTTCAACAACTTCATCGTTAAGACCGAGATTGAGAATAGTGTCCATCATTCCGGGCATAGATGCACGTGCTCCGGATCTTACAGATACAAGCAAAGGATTAGAAGCGTCTCCAAACTTGCAGTTCATCAACGATTCTATGTGTTTTACAGATTTTTCAACATCATCTTTCAGTAAGGCAACAACATCATCTTTGCCTTCCTTAAAATACTCATTGCATACATCTGTAGTAATAGTGAATCCTGGAGGTACAGGTACCCCGATAAGATTCATCTCTGCCAGATTGGCACCTTTTCCTCCAAGCAGGTTTCTCATATCTGCTCTGCCCTCAGCTTTTCCATTACCGAAAGTGTAAACTCTTTTTTCAGTCATAGTTAATTAGATATTATATATTTAAATTTTTGAATTTTATTGTAGTAACATCTTTTATAATATATGAGATATTTATTGTAAGATTGTTTTCTGCAAAGATAAACGATATTATTATAAAATGCAAAAAAATCACTGAAAAATGTAAAGTCGGGTTTGCATTTTATACATATTATATTATTAATAAGCATTTTGAAAATGCTATAAATGTATATAATGTACATCATTATGCATGATTTGCATGCATTTTATAATATTCAGCAAGCCTTTCTGACGGACTTTTCAGAATCATTCGTATTTTTATGTTCTCAATATCTGCTGCTTTCATCAGTTGCTTATGGTATATACAAGCAATACTTCCTACAATGCCAACTTCAAGTTCCGGATGTGAATACTGCTTAATGTTGTTTCTGAAGAAAGACCGGAAATTTTCAATTACGATGTTCTCCACTTGCTTTATGTCTAAATGTTTAGCTATGAATACAGATGTTGAAGCCAGAAATTTGCTTGGCGAGTTTCCATGATAAACATTGCTGATAATGTCATCGAGCGTTATTGAGAATTGTCTCTCAAATTCTCCGAGCAGTCCCTCCGGCAGTAGTCCTTTGTATAATGCATTCAGAAAAAGGCGACCGAGCACAGCACCGCTGCCTTCATCTCCGAGAATATATCCCATTGCGGGAACTTTGTGTATGATATGTTGTCCATTGTATAATCCTGAGTTTGAGCCTGTTCCCAATATGCAGGCAATTCCTTTATTGTTTCCGAATAGAGCACATGCGGCGGCAGTCAGATCACTTTCCACTTCTATTTTTGCGCCCAGTCCGAATATTTCCTGTAGCATTATCTTCATTTTCGGAATGTTGGGTACGGTACATCCTGCTCCATAATAGTACACTTCAATATAATTTTCCAAATTTATGTTGGAATTGCAATTATCTATAACACCATTCTCGAGCAGCTGCGGACGTAGTTCATTATGAAGAATGTCTGAAATCTGTGATTGTGACATTACGGCCGGATTTATTCCATTTGTCTTGATGGTTCTGTCTTTGTTATTACCTAATATAAGCCAATCTACTTTCGTACTGCCTGCATCTGCCAATATTATCATGTGCGTATGTGTAAAGATATATTATTTATGTTGTATGGTATGTAAACAATTATGTCAAGTAATTTAATGGAATTTATAGTAATATAGTAGCAACAATGCACCAATGATTACCGATATTATGACTATTTTAATAAGACAACTTGCTACTTTTTTAAATATAAAGAACACTGCAATCAAAGCTATAATGCAGTAGATGTAATATTCAAAGTTTGTGTTCATTATTATACGATATTGACAATGTAAATACAATTCTCGGCAAAATTACATTTTTTTTCCCATCTACATTCTGTATTTCCGATTTTTTAAATCATATACGTATATTATCATTAATAGGTTCGATGTATTCGGCTGTTATGGCAAATCATCTTCTTTATTCTATTTCATCTATGGAAACTCCATCAAAATCGGTTAGAATCTTTTTTATGATATTCTCAAAATTGTTTCTTCTTACATTTATATCAACATTCATTTTATAGTGTGTGGCATTTTCGTTATAAGAATGTTTTATGTGGTAGGATTTCACTTCCAAACCTTCATTTTTGAGGATATCGATTATTTCTGTCACCATATCTTTAGACAGTGACGAGAATGTCACAGAAATGTGTTTCGACTCGACGCCTCTTACAATGAAATACAACACTTCAAGACATATGAGTACTAAAATCATTGTGATGAATGCAAGAAAATACAGTCCTGAACCACATGCCAGACCTATGGCCGAAGTAACCCATAAGCCAGCTGCCGTAGTGAGTCCGCGGACTGCATGCTTCTGAAATATTATTATTCCTGCGCCGATGAAACCGATGCCAGTTACAACCTGTGAGGCTACTCTTGAAGGATCAAGCGAAATGTGGCTGGTCCCTCCGTCCGTTTGCTCAAATCCGAACTGAGAGACAACTGTAAAAAGTGCGCTACCCAAAGCAACAAGAAAATGTGTGCGGAAGCCAGCCTCCTTGGCCCGGTATTCACGTTCTAAGCCGATGACTCCGCCAATAACGGCAGCGGCAAGAATTCTTATTATGAAATCGTAGGACATAGTTGTTGGTATTTTTGTTATTTCGTTATTTTCATATACAGCATATTGCCTTGTATGGACAGGTTAAACACCGTGTCTTGTGCTCGGTCGGAACAAAAGCTGTCTTAGGCTCGAATATCTCGCCAAGAACATGTTTCAGTTTTTCTTCGAATTCATCGCCATATTTGCGTATGTCATCAATAGGTTCGTCCGCGATGTTCAGTGTCGGGTCATACTTGTCCTGCATGCTGTGTCTTATGAAAAACAGGGCAGGACTCACCATCTTACCATTTCTGGCATGTTCGTTAGATGTACTTATGATGAGCGAATAGAGCATAACCTGAAAGAAGTAATCTCCATGTTTGTTCTCAATACTTTCGCTTGAGAATATCTCGTCTAAAGAGTTTATCTTCTTAGTAGGCTGGCGTCCTGTCTTATAGTCCACAACCCTTATCTTCTCAAAGTCTTTTCCAGCCATGTCCATACGGTCGATTATACCTCCGATCTCTATATTTCGCTGTCCGTCGCTCGTGTTGAAGCTGACGTTGGTATATGAAGGCATCTCAAGCCCGAGTATTCTGAATGGCGCCATTTCACGGTCAAGTCTCATCAGCTGCCGCAGATAGCCAATGATTACTTCACGGTTGATTATCTGCAGGCCGTTATATTCCGGAGCTGTCTGTATGCTGTCCGATTGGAATAATTCCTCATTGAAAACCTTATCGACTACAGATTCCACGATTCTCGGATTTTTCAGATAACGGTCAATGTCGCTGCTTCTTATCAATCCGTCATTGTCGGACATGTCTTTGTATATATAAAACGCGGATTTATGGAATATATTGCCAAAAATTCTGTTGTCCACCGTATCGTCGTCATTGGTGTCAGGTTCCTTGATGTTCGCAATATAATTGTAAAAGAACTGGAGCTGACAGCGCATATATTGATTAACGGCCGATGGTGATATTTTACACATTCCGTTCAGAACCTTCATCACATTCTCGTTTTTGTCTATACTGTGCGGTACTGACTGAGCTGATGAACATCCGGCCTGCAGGTTCTCACATATTATGTTGTGTGGACTTTCTATCATCAGTTGCAGCATGAAACGGCTCATCTCTCCGCGTCCGTTTTCCGTCGAACTGTTGTATATCATTGTTATATCGGTAGCACGCTGTATGATGCTATGGAAATAATAAGAATAGATGGAAATCTTATTGTCAATTGTAGTCAGTCCATATGCTTTTCTGATGGAATAGGGTATGAATGATGCGTCGTTCACGCCCTTAGGCATTTTTCCGTCATTGCATGACAGCAGTAACACATGGTCGAAATCAAGATTTCGTGTCTCGAGTATTCCCATTATCTGCACACCGATGGCCGGTTCTCCGTGGAACGGTATTGATGTAGTGTCAATAAGTTGTTTTATCAGACGTCTCAATGTTATTGTTTCCACGAGCAAGTCGCCAGACTCGGTAAGTGATGCAAGGCGGCTGAACACCGTATACATTCTGAACACCGATTCCTGTATGAGCGCATCCGCAGATTCCTTACAATTCATTCCGATGATACTTATCATTTCCATTATCCATTTCAACATATTAAGATTCGGATACTGGGAATATAGATTGTATCTTTCATTATTGCGTATGTCGCAGAACATTATGCTCAGATTATCGTCCGCAGAAAGCATCTTGCGTGATGGATAATATATCTTATGGGTGCTCAGATGCTCGGCCAATTCCTCTGCCTTGTCTGATACAAAGCACATATACGGATGTCTCAATACCTTAATGACTTGTTTCAGATAGAATCGTTCTGTATTGCGCTTATGGCCGTTGAGTTGTAATTCCATTAAATGCATCACGAACGATGATATCGGTGACAGAGCCAGAGGGTAACCTGTAGTGATATTTGCTTTCCCTGTTTCGGGGGGCAGACTGTAAAGGATGCTTTGTAGCATATCTTCATCACACATTATTATTGCGGTTTTCGCACCATCGGCAATGCGTCCGTTGCTTCTTAACCAGTCGCTCACATATCGTGCTTGCATGGTTTCGGTAGAAGCATTGATGTATTTTATGTTTTTCTTTTTGCTTAAATTGTCATATATATCCGAATCGTATATGTCCAATTCATTAGGGAAATATTTAAGATATTGCGATATGTAGTGTCCTGCCTCATTGTGTATGGTTCCCTTATCGGGCATATAATATTTGTCAAAATCCCAATAGAAAAAAGCCTTGCCTTGTTTTTTCAATCTGTCAAACATCATACTCTCAACCTTGTGCAGCATGTTGAATCCTACAAAAATATATCTGTCATAATCATACGATATATTTTCGTCTGTCACCACGCTGCGGTATAGGGCACCTTCGTATGCGATGCCCATCTCATGGAGACGGGCGTTGAAATCGTCATAGATACTTCCAAAATGTTGCCACAGATTGTAGAACCGTTTCTTGAGCTCAGTTTCACTGTTATCATTAAAGTTTATGAAAAAACGTTTGAGTATATTTTTCTGTTCTTCAGTAAGATATGATATGTCGTCAAGCTCATGTAAATTCTTTAGATTTGCGAATACTTTATGGGCGTCCGCCATATTTTTATCGATGTCATCGAAGTCGGAAAGCAGTAGTTGGCCCCATCCGTAGAAGTGGTCGAGACTTTCGTTTGTTCCCGAAAACTTGATAAACGATTTATGCAGTTCGCAAATCAGTTTTATCTGATCAGCCACAGCGAGGTCTGAATGTTTGCAAAACAGATCGCTGATGGTTATATAAATAGGGCTCCATATAGGCTTGTCTGCAATCCGCACAAGATATTCGTTCATAAAGAGAGCGGCTCTTTTATTTGGAAAAACCACTGCTGTACGGGACAGGTCGTAGCCAAATTTATTAATTATGTCTTTAGACACATATTCCAGGAAACTTTTCATTTTACTTCAACAATTTCATTTGAATAAACGAACCACAAATATCCTTTAACTTCTTTATATCTCATTTGTGAGATAAGCGACATGTATTCTTTCACCTGATTATTGTATTCGGGTTTAGGATTACCGAATTTGAAATCTACTATTATAATCTGCTGCCCATCTGTCATCACTCGGTCCGGGCGATGGGTTACGGATATATGCTTTTCTTCATCGTAAGAGAGAATGGTACATTCGTTGAAGAGTTGCCATTTGTCCGAGAACCAGTCTGAGACAACAGGGGTGGATAGTCTTTTTAACAACAGTTTGCGGATTTCTTCAGATGTCATTCCACAATCATAAATGACGCCGTCGTATTCTAACTGTTGCAATGCACCGTTCACATCGTTTACCGTATGTATTGACGAAAACAGCTTGTGCAGTACAGATCCGAGACGGATATATTGTTTCCGTTTGTCTTCACTGTCACCCTCGATGAAATCGCGACTTTTATTGCTTTGCCTGAAATCTGCCTTACAGATATATGTGTGTATATCTGTTTGTGTAGGCATAATAGGTTGCATAAATACGTTTTGTGACTCTTTCAACTCCTTTTTTCTCTGTGGTATATAAATATTGCCATAGCTGAATGTTATTGGACAAGATGCGTCCTCCTCACATTCATAGGTGGAATCGCAGAGTTGTTCGGATACAACAGGCAGACTTTTTTCTATCAGTAATGAGCGTGATTGTGAACTGTTGCGCTTTCCTAGCACAAACAGGTTATTGGATGCCCGTGTGAAAGCAACATATAGAAGATTGAGATTATCTACTGTATTTTGCAGATATTCGTTCAGATAATCTTTTTCATATATTGTACCTTTCATCTGCTTTGGCTTGTAATCAATCGGTATTACGGGTAATGTGTTGAACGGTACTTCCTGTGGATAACACCAGATTGTGCCCGAGTCATTTATTTTCCAATCACAGAATGGAATGATGACATTATCAAATTCAAGTCCTTTACTCTTGTGAATTGTTATTAGTCGTACACCGTCAAATTCGTTTGCTTGTATAGTTTTGTTATGTATGTTGTTGTCCCATTCCTCTATGAATGCATCAAGATCAGCAGTATTATCTTTTATGAATTTGTTAAGCTGATCGTAAAAGGTACATATGTACGCGCTTTCTTCTTGTAATTCGTTCAAATGAAATGATATGAAAATATGTTCAACAATATCATAAAGTGATTTTGTAAGCAAGTGCGCACGCTGATTCATGAAATCAGTAGGGAGAACGTTGTCCGCAGACAGACCGGTTTCGGTATATACATCATTGTTAAATGAATTTTTATGCAGAATCTTGTTATAATATGCTTTCACAAGATATGCTTTTGCAATGTTGTCTTTGGGATTCAGTAACAACCGCATTGCATTAATAATAATGTTTACAGCTATAGAACTTTCTATTTTGAAGGCATCTTCAGATACAATATTGATATACTCAGCACACTGCGAGAATTGTTCTGCTATGAGCTGTGCGTTTATGTTCGAGCGCACAATGATTGCTATATTATTTTGCTGGACACCTCTGCTTATAAGATCATCAATGATTTCCTTTATACGTCTCAGGGTGTTTTCCTGATAGTTTTCCTGTGGAAGCAATTCAACATCAACGAAACCTTCATCTGGCTTTCCTTCCGGTATATTCTGAACCACATCACTATAAGCCCATGCGAGCTGATCGGCAAGTTGACTGTCTGAAGATTCGTTATATTGTTTGTCATATTCTATCTTTGCTGCGGTATTAAAGAACACATTGTTAAATTCGATAACCTTACGGCTTGAGCGATAATTGGTGTCAAGTGTCCTTACAGACAAACGTTGAGACGCGTCTGCGAATTGCGATTCTATATTATTCAGAAGTCTCCAGTCACCGGACCGCCATCTATATATACTTTGTTTTACATCTCCGACAATAAGGTTGCCTTCAGCACTACGACTCATGCATTCTTCTAACAGTATCTTGAAATTACTCCATTGTATTGTACTTGTATCCTGGAACTCATCAATCATAACATATTCAAGTTGAGTACCTATCTTTTCAAATATAAATGGAGAATCTGAATCATTTATCAGTGAATGCAGCAAAAACTGAGTGTCGCTTAAAAGAAAACGATTTGCATCGGCATTCAGTTCCATTACTTTGTTCTCAATGCTGTTGAGAAGTCGCAACTGGCTAATATGCTGCAGAGTCAGGTCGGCAGACTTATAATATTTCCACATCTCAGAACGTAATTGTTCTGTTTCGACAAGCAATGGCCAAAGACTATCATTTATCACACGTTTAAGTTCACTTTGCTTATGTTTGTCCTTCTCATTTTTTCTTAACCATTTATCCGAACATTCAATGACAGACTGGACACGTTTGTTCACAATACTACCATCATATTGTCCATCCGACAACTTTAGAAAGTAACTGCATGTTCCGGACTTGCCGTATGCAAAATCGTTTATATCAAATCCTGATTCTGACAATATAGAGTTGAATTGTTCACATTGTTTTGTCATCGTATTTTTCATCCGACGTATTATCTCTTTTAGAGAATCAGTGAACTTTTGTAGTTGTACTTTATCTTGAAGAACCTCATTCAGCCTGTTACAGTTGATTTTGTAGAAGTCTCGGAATATATTTTCTCCGAACTTTTTTATAAGTCCGATAACATTCCAATTTTTATTATCTTCAATATTCTCCTTAATATATGAAAGAATCCACTTCAATAAATCATCTTTTCTGCTGAGACCCTCAATAAGTTTATCTACTGCGTGTTGTTCTATCTGATAGTCGTTCAGCTCCACTCTGAGATTGGCTGTAAGATCCAGCTCTCTCGCGAGATTGTTTAAGACACTTTGAAAAAAAGAATCGATAGTTTCAATTCTAAAATAATTATAGTCGTGAATTATATTATGCAGAGCTATTCCTGCCTGTTTTGAGGCAAAAGCTTCAGAAACAGATAAATCTTTTGTAACTCTGTCAATATAACTTCTCGAATCCGGCAACAATTTCCAAATGCCATAAAGCTGGCTGAGAATGCGGATTTTCATTTCTTCAGTAGCTTTATTTGTGAACGTCACTGCCAGAATTTTCCTATAACATTGAGGTTGTGTTATCAATAGTTTTATATATTCTATAGATAACGTATAGGTCTTTCCACTACCGGCACTGGCTTTATATACAGTCAGTGGGTGATTATCTGTTGATTTATTATACATTAGCGCGTTGAACGAAAGGCTTCCATATTGGTATAACGACGTGTCATAAATCGTTTATATATATTCCGAAGCCATAATGAATGGGTCAGTATGAATGCCAGACCAATGATTAAAATTATTATATATAATGTCGTATCTTTGAATATCAGTTGCAATATAGAGACGAGTAAAACAGGGAACAATAAACAGACAAGACTTGCAATTATCTGAAAATAACTATTATTCATATTGCTTTTACCGATAATTTTTGTATTTAACGGTATTGTTTGTTGATTGTATACGGCCATCTGAAAGAGTATGAAGTATTGAAAACCGGCAGTGAATACCGTATATGACACAAGCATGAGCAGTGGCCATTTTCCTATTATTACTAAAGGAAGCATCAATATAAATGGGAACAAAAGCATTAATGAATATAATATATACTTTGCATGCAGCAGTGATAATATGTTTTCACGCCTGGTCATAAGAAAGTCAAAGTAGTTGCCTTCATTACCCATTATCTTTATAAGCATAGATGATCCATAAATAACCAAATTATAAAAACACCAAAAATTGGTCATATATTTGGAGTCATACACAGTTGTATATCCGATTATAAAACTGAAAAATATAATTGTAATTGTAGCATAAATAAAACCTTTACGGGGATTCTTATTTCGCAATATTGTTTTTAACTCCAGCTGAAGATATAATCCATACTCACCATATTTGTCTAAAAATGAGAATGTATTTATTTTGTGTGTAACAGAATTGGTATGTGATGATATTTCTTTCTTGACGTGTGCAAGTTGTATTTTTTGATTTATATATACAAGAATAGCAAGTATTGTGAGTGAGAACAAAACAGGCAATATATTATTGTTCTGCAGCATAGAGCCCGCTTCTGAGTAAAAATACAGCATTTGTTCCATATCACTGTCCTTTCCGATAAAGGAAGGCAAGAAAATTAATGCATAAACAGCGATAGGAATCAACCAATATGCAACAGTATCGTTTATTAATGTCCGTATAATCAGGTACCATTGACTGTTTGCCATTATGAGAATCCAGGAATAAAGCAATAGAAGAAAAGTAATTGAAAATCCATAACTGAAGATTACAGACATCAGTGAATACGGCAACAACAATGCGAACCAAACGAAATTTCCAGGAGAAAATAATGATGTTAAAATGAAATTATTAATGCAATCGGAACGTTTTATAGGTAGTAATGTATAAGGTTTTATAATCTGTGATGGAGTTTGTTGCATTATAAAGCGACAGAAGAAATCTATTATAAGAATAAACGGTAATAATGCCGAAATAAATTCTACTGATGATATCTCATTATTATCACTGTCATTAACAATAAAAGCCAATCCTGCAGCAATTATCATTAGATATATGATAACAAATGCGAATAGTACATATATAATGTATTTCGCAGTCCGATTTCTTGTAACATTCACATTACGAACGCCGGCATATTTACGATGCCGGCGTAATTCGTTAAACAAATTCCATACGTTCATCTTGTTATAATATCATCTTAAATCCACGATTTCAGCGCCAGGAAAATCTTTAGAGCGGAATGTAAATATATTATCTGATTGATTGTTCATAGATACTTTGCTGATGGTTATAGAAGTCCATTCTGATCCTTGACGGAATTTTACAGCTGATGGAATATGTGTCGATTTATTTATAGTGACATATATTTCTTGTATGCTTTTATTGGAAGCTTTCATGTGTACAATATAATTCTTCCCCTGTGTTTTCATTGAGAGACTGTATCCGCTACGATACATATTTATAAATGCATACGGATTCATCATTTGCTGTTGCGCAAGAGTAGGGGTCGTTATATTTACTTCATTAGTTTTTTTCATATATGTCCATTGCGTCTTTCCATTGAACCATACTGTCGCTTGAGATGTACGGACATTATATTTTTTACCCTTTATTGCAATTGTTCCAGAAACAGATCCTGTTTTGGAACCGGTCATAGAGAAATTAAAACTTAAACCACCTTTTCTGTTGAGAATACTTGCGGTCTTATTAAGAACAGTGCGGGCTTGTGTCGCATTCTGTGCATATGAACCTACAACAAATATTATCAATAATATGATTATAATATTAACTTTCTTCATAATATATAATATTTAATTTTTGATTTGTTTTAATATAATATTCAGTTGGTTTATATCTGAGACAAGAACTTCTCTCGGTTTACTACCGTGGGCAGCTCCAACGATGCCCGCTTTTTCTAATTGGTCCATAAGTCTACCGGCACGGTTATAACCAATAGAGAATCTACGTTGTATCATACTTGTACTTCCTTGTTGAGTAGTGACAATATGGTTTGCAGCCTCTTCAAAATAAGGATCCAGATTGGAAAGCTCGTTATTTACAGAACCATCCGATGTGCCATCTGATTTTGTTTCGGGTTCTGGCAGTTCCATCGGTTCTACAGGACCGGGTTGTGATTCTATATATTCATTTATATTTTTAACCTCCGGAGTATCAACAAATGCACATTGTACACGAATAGGATTAGGTGTTCTTCCGTCAAGAATTAGCATATCACCACGTCCGACAAGTTGATTAGCTCCAGGTTGATCAAGAATTGTACGTGAATCAATCATAGAAGTTACCTTGAAGGCAATTCGTCCAGGGAAGTTGGCCTTAATGGTACCAGTTATAATATTTGTTGTAGGACGTTGTGTAGCAATAACCATATGAATACCAACTGCACGCGCAAGTTGTGCAATACGTGCTATCGGCATTTCAATTTCTTTTCCGGCAGTCATTATCAAATCACCGAATTCATCGATGATCACAACAATGTATGGCATAAATTCATGCCCTTTTGTCAGGTCAAGCTCGTGGTTTACAAATTTGTGATTATATTCTTTTATGTTTCTCACCTTTGCTTGTTTCAACATATCATAGCGATGTTCCATCAGTGTACACAAACTATTTAGCGTACGTACAACTTTCGAGACATCTGTTATTATAGGTTCTTCTTCATTTTCTGGAAGCGTTGCCATAAAATGATCGGCAATAGGAGAGTATATGCTGAATTCAACCTTTTTCGGATCTATAAGTACAAATTTAAGCTCATTGGGATGCTTTTTATAAAGCAAAGATGTTATTATCGCATTCAGACCGACAGATTTGCCCTGACCCGTAGCACCTGCTACAAGTAAATGTGGTATTTTTGCCAAATCGATAATAAGTACATCGTTGGATATGGTTTTACCTAAGGCTATAGGCAGTTCCATATTTGCCTCCATAAACTTTTTTGAACTTATTATGCTCTCCATAGACACTATATTCGCTTTCCGGTTCGGAACCTCAATACCGATTGTACCTTTTCCAGGGATAGGAGCAATAATTCTTATTCCAAGAGCAGAAAGACTAAGTGCAATATCATCTTCCAAATTTCTTATCTTCGAAATACGAACACCAGGGGCTGGGGTTATTTCATAAAGAGTAATGGTCGGACCTACTGTTGCTTTAATTTCGCTGATATCTACTCCAAAGCTTTTCAGAACTTTTACAATCTGTTCATTGTTTGCTCTGATTTCATCCATATCAACGAACGGCTTGCCATCATTGTCATATTTTTTCAGCAAGTCTATTGTTGGATATTTATATTTTGTGAATGGTTCTTTCGGATTTATAGGTGTATTGAAAATATCATCATTCGCTACCGCTTTCTTTCTGTCAGACTGTTCTGGCGATTTTGATATCTCAACAATGAGTTCATTGGTTGGCTCTTTTGGCTGTTCTTTTTCTTTATTCTTAGCTGTATTATTTTTATCGCTGCTGTATGACATATCCTCAGTGAGATCTATCACTGTAGGTGTATGGATGGATTCCGACTTTTCTTCTGTCGTCTCCATTACAGTAGTATTTCTTAAATCTTCCTTCTCATCATTGTCTACGCTATCTTTTGCCTGTGTGTCGGCAGAATCGTGATTCGAGTTGCTGATGACAGTAAATTTTACTTTTCTTGTGAGATAGCCAATCGGATTAAGTATTCTTCTTATAACATTTATAGTTTCAGCACTCAAATATGTCAGGAATGCTATTGCTGTAAATATAAGAACTGCCGTTAGACCTGGAGCTCCTATAATATTTTCTAAATGTTGCACACAAAATAAACCGTGGTTACCACCGGGATTAAAGATACTGTTCTCCATTAATGGAGACAGAAACTTGGCAAATGATACAGATGCCCATATCATTACTATTGCAAGGCACATAAACCATTTCAGCAAATTTACTTTGCATATTTTCATCATTTTCAACCCGACTAATATCAAAAAAACAGGTATGATGAATGCAGGAATACCAAAATTCACTGTTATCAATGTGTATGCAATGATACTGCCAATACTGCCGCAATAGTTTTTGAATACATGATTTGTATTCAACCACTCCCCGGGTCTTAAATCTTCAAGTACACTTTGGTCTGCCTGACCTGTATTTAAAAAAGAAACCATTGCAATAATAATGTATGTTGCAATGATTAGTATAATGAGTCCCAATAAAAAGTCTGTTTTCTCACTGTTAAATATATTTTGAAAGCCTACGGCTTCCATTATGTTTTTCGGCTTACGCTCGGATTTCTTCTTGACCATTTCTTCGTTCTATTATTTATGTGCAAAAATAGCGTAAAAAAGTTGTAAACGGCCATAAATTCGCAACTTTTTTCTAATTTTGCAAATTGTTTTAAATGCAAACGATGAAGACGATATATAACAAATTGGACAAAGAGGATGTAAAGAATCTGCCAGTAGTGAGCTTTCCCGGGAAGATAATTACCGTGAATAGTAAGTGCGAGGCGGATAAAGCTGTGCCCTTTTTATTATCTAAAGATATTTTAGGCGTAGATACAGAAACAAGGCCTGCCTTCAAGAAAGGCCAGCATCACAAGGTCTCTTTATTACAGGTAGCTACTGACGATATTTGTTTCTTATTCCGTCTAAATTACATAGGTATGGTGCCGTCTGTAATATCGTTGCTGAGTAACACCAATGTCCCTATGGTCGGATTGTCTTGGCACGATGATCTTTCTGCGCTACAGAAGCGTCAGACATTCAAACCTGGGCTGTTTATTGACATACAGGACATAATAGGAGACATAGGTATTGAAGATAAAAGTTTGCAGAAACTATATGCAAATCTGTTTAAACAGAAGATAAGTAAAAGACAGCGCCTGACAAATTGGGATGCGGATGTTCTGAGCGATAAGCAAATGAGCTATGCCGCGACAGACGCGTGGGCATGCATAAAATTGTATAAAGAAATTCTTTTACTGAAAGATACCGGAGATTATTCTTTGATTATAAAGGACAATATAAATAAATCTATTGCAAATGTATAAATCTGTATATTTAAAGCGTGGCAAGGAAGACAGCCTCAAAAGATTTCACCCATGGATATTTTCCGGTGCAATTAGTTCTATGGATGAAGGCATAGAAGACGGAGACATTGTAAGAGTTTTTACAGACAACAATGTGTTTATTGCAATCGGATTTTATCAGATAGGCTCAATAGCAGTAAGAGTCCTTTCGTTCTCGGACATTGAAATCAACGACAGCTATTGGCAGGAACGTCTGTCGGCTGCATACAATATGAGAAAAGTACTCGGAATAATCAGTGATGACTATAACACTACTTTCAGATTGTTTCATGGAGAGGGTGATAATATTCCGGGACTTATTATAGACTGTTATGGCGATCCTGCCGTTATGCAGGCACATAATGTAGGGATACATATATTCAGACACGAAATATGCAAGGTCTTGATTGCTGTCACGGGAGACCGGATTAAAAATATATATTATAAGAGTGAAACAACATTGCCATATAAGGCTGATCTTGACAGCAGCAACGGTTTTATATATGGCAAGATGAACAGTGATATCACACTGGAAAATGGTCTCAAGTTCCATGTTGATTGGCTGAAGGGACAGAAAACCGGATTCTTTGTAGATCAGCGCGAAAACCGAAAACTGCTTGAGAGATATTCAAAAGATAGAAGCGTATTAAACATGTTTTGTTATACGGGAGGCTTTTCTGTTTATGCCATGCGCGGCGGAGCCAGATTGGTACATTCCGTTGACAGCAGTTCCAAGGCTATTGAGTTGACAAATCAGAATATTGCACTGAATTTCTCCGATGACAAACGTCATACGGCATTCTGCGTGGATGCCTTCAAGTATCTTGACCAAGAATGTCATGAAAAATATGACCTTGTTATATTAGACCCACCAGCATTTGCAAAACACAGGAGTGCTGTACACAACGCATTAAAAGGTTATACCCGCCTTAACCAGAAAGGACTACAGCATATAAAGTCAGGCGGCATATTGTTTACTTTCAGTTGTTCGCAGATAATAACAAAAGAGAATTTCCGGAATGCTGTGTTTACTGCGGCTGTGCATGCAAATCGTAAAGTCAAGATTTTACATCAGTTGCATCAACCTGCTGACCACCCGATAAACATATATCATCCGGAAGGAGAATATTTGAAGGGACTCGTATTATATGTCGAATAATAATATAGAACAGCATTTCATACAAATAGTCACCGACTTTTCACAAAGATACGCTTTGTTCAAAACGGGGCGCAAGTACATTGTTGCACTCTCAGGTGGAGCCGACAGCGTAGCACTTTTGCTTGTAATGAAAAAGATGGGGATTAATATAGACGCTGTTACATGTAATTTCCATTTACGTGGAAAAGAGTCTGATAGGGATGAGAGATTCTGTGTTGATTTATGCGACAGATTAGGTGTGAAACTTCACCGCTGCCATTTCGATACCCGTTCGTATGCGGAAATAAAGAAGGTAAGCATCGAGATGGCGGCAAGAGAGTTGAGGTATGGATATTTTGAACATTTAAGGAAGGATATTGACGCCGAAGCAATATGTGTCGCACATCATCAAGATGACAGTGTTGAGACTGTATTGATGAACCTTATCCGCGGCACGGGAATAAATGGTTTAAAAGGCATACAACCGGTTAACGGACATATAATAAGACCATTATTGTGTGTTGGTAGAAAGGATATTGAGATGTTCTTGAAAGCGCTGAATCAGGATTATGTGACAGACAGCACTAATCTTATTGACGATGTTACACGCAACAAAATCAGAATACACGTCATACCGTTATTGGAAACAATCAATCCGGGCGTAAGAAAAAACATTTTCAATACATCATTGAATGTATCTGAGTCGATGAAAGTTTTTGACTCATCCCTAAGTGTATCTATGAATGATGTTTTCAACTCTGATAGAATTGATATAGCAAAACTGAAAATGCAGCCGTCTCCAGAATATACGTTATTCTATATTCTTAAGAATTATGGTTTCAATCCGACGGCAATAAAACAGATCTATAATAAGCTGGACGGTACAAGCGGAAGAAGATGGAGCTCGAATACACATGATTTGTTGCTTGACAGGGGTTTTCTTGTAATAAGAAAGTGTAATCGTAACAGCAGAAACAAGGTAATGAAAGTATCTGAAACCGGCGTCTATGTATATAATGAAGATATAAAACTGTCATTCAAATATGAGATTAGGGACGAGAATTTCCAAATAGACAGATCTCATGCTTGTGCGTGTCTTGACGCCGACAAGGTGGCTTTTCCTTTGACAGTAAGAGTCACGTTAAAGGGTGACAGATTCTATCCGTTGGGTATGAAGGGCTCAAAACTTGTAAGTGATTATATGACTGATATTAAGAAAACAAGTTTTGAAAAAGAGAAACAGTTGGTCGTTACTGATGCAAGTGGAGAGATTATATGGCTTTTGGGCGAACGCCCGGATAATAGATACAAGATAACGGACGATACAGAAAAAGTATTAAAAATTATTCTGCATAATTATTAATATGTAGAATAGAAATTATAGTATAGCCCCTATGAACATAACGACAGGGCTCAAGTCGATACTGCAACAGTATCAAATACTTTATTAGTTAATGATTTGGCTTTTTATTCTGAAGTAATTAATCTGACATAAGTTCAATAGAGTATAATCTATTGAAAATGAAGAGTATAACTATAAAGTATTAAATTTGTAGTTATGAGTAATAAACGGTCAATGAAGAAGGACATCGCACAGATAGAAACAAGTCAGACCGTGTTCTTTCGATAATTTCATTATCTATTCTTTGTCTGCTGTGCTGCATATTCTTTCTTTAAAAAGAAAACCGCCATTGATGTAGATTAATCAATGACGGACAACTTAAGCTTTCTTAATTTTATATTGAACTCAACTTATAACCATTATACATATCTTAATTTTTATAAGGAGAGATGAGCTTATTTGTCCATGAAAAATTTTTGATATTCTTTTTCAAAATTAGGAGTGAAGACATTTTTATTCATATTATTTATAATTTCTTCCTTACTCCAAAATTTTCCTCCTGCAAGTTCATCTTTATCGGGACAGACGATGTTATCATTGTTTACAATAGTGGTATGTACATATACGAGTTCTCGTTCACGTGTACTTTCAAAAACATAGCTTCCTAAAGCGTTTATGTCAAACTCTGTAAGGCCAAGCTCTTCTCTGGCTTCACGTCGCAGCGCAGTTTTAACATCTTCACCTAAATCAACATGTCCTCCACATGCTGTGTCCCATTTATCTGGTTGTATATCTTTCCATACAGGTCTTTTCTGTAGATAAAGATTACCATTGGCATCAAAAACATGCAAATGTACTACTGGATGTAATATTTTCGAACCATTATGAGCTTCTTGTCGTCTCACGCTTCCAATTATATTTCCCAATTCGTCAACAATAGGGAATAGCTCTTCAGGATTGTCCATTAATGTTATAATTTAAGTGTAATTATATTATATGGTTTGAAATAACTGTCTATATTTTCTGGCTTATCCTTGAAAATACCGAACATGGCACTTCCACTGCCACTCATCTGTGCATAAATGGCCCCATGTTCATATAAGTTGTTTTTTATATTCTGCAACTCAGGATAATCTTTGAACGCCTGTTCCTCAAAATCATTGGTCAGTTCATGCTTCCATGTCTCCATGGGTTGATTTATAATATCCCTACAGCATTTATCTGGATGATGAGGATGGATATGGGCATACGCGCTTTTTGTTGATATCGCAATAGAGGGCTTTATTATAATGACATGGCAGTCTGTTAGTGTCGTTCCCATATCAATAGGTGAGAGACAAGAACCTATGCCTGTTGCAAATGCCGGCTCTGAATCTATGAAAAAAGCACAATCTGCTCCGAGACTGGCGGCATATTCTTGCAATTTCTCTTTGCTGATATTCAGATTGAAACATTCGTTGAGTGCCTTCAACATGTATGCGGCATCACTTGAACCGCCTCCCAAACCAGCCTGAGATGGAATGTTTTTATATAAGTGTATATGTACGCGGGGGATATCGTATGTGGATGCAATCAGATTGTATGCTTTGACTACAATATTGTCTTTGTCCGCACAGTCAATTTTATTACCGGTAATTTTTATATCACACGCATTTTCTGACGGGAAACTCTCATCCATTTGATTTATTTCCAGTGCATCATATAATGGAATAGGGACGAATACTGTTTCCAGATTATGATATCCGTCAGGTCGTTTTTCAACAATATTCAAACCTAAATTCAATTTGGCACAAGGCAATAGCAGCATAACAGTTCTTTTATATAAAAATTATGGTTGAAGTACACATACTTCAACCATAATATGAAATTACTTGTTTGATTTAATTTTATCTACATATGCATCAATAACAGCGATTGCCGTTACATTAACAATGTCACGTACAGAACTCTCAAAATCGGTGAAATGTATAGGTTTATTCAATCCCATCTGTATCGGACCGATTATCTCTGCATCAGGATCAAGTGCCTGGAGCAACTTGTAACTTCCATTGGCACTACTCATATTCGGGAAAACAAGAGTGTTCACATCAAGACCTTTCAGACGTGTGAACGGATATTTGTCGTCTCTCAGCTCCTTGTTCAGTGCGAAGTTTACCTGCATTTCTCCGTCAATAATCATATCAGGATATCTCTTTTGGAGTTCTGCAACTGCATTATGAACTTTCAGAGGGCTGCCTATATCGTCTGTTCCAAAGTTAGAATAGCTGATCATGGCAATGTGTGGCTCTTCATTAAAGAACCTTACTGTATGTGCTGACAGTCTCGCGATATCTATGAGTACATTCTCATCGGGATGACGGTTAATCAGTGTATCCGCAATATAATACGTTCCTTTCTTTGTATTCAGAATGTGCATCGTTCCGAATGTATTGTATTCCGGACGTATTCCGATCACCTCTTTTGCAACTTTTATCGTGTTGGAATATTTTGTGTACAAGCCAGTGATAAATGCGTCAGCCTCACCAGTTTCCACCATCATCATACCAAAATAGTTGCGTTCGTACATTTTGTCATAAGCTTCCTGGAATGTATATCCCTGACGTGCGCGTTTCTCTGCAAGGTGTTTTGCAAAGGTTGCACGGCGACCTTGTTCTTGGTCAGCACGCATGTCAATGAGCTGAATTCCCGTTAAGTCAAGTTTCAGACGTTGTGCAAGACGATTCAGTCTGTCCGGATTTCCTAAAAGGATTGGAATGCAAATACCTTCAGCTTTTGCTTGTACCGCAGCTTTCATCATTGTAGGATGCGCTCCTTCGGCAAAGACAACACGTTGTGGATGCATACGGGCAGTGTCATGCAGGTTACGTGTAAGTTTCGTTTCCTGTCCGAGCAGCTGCATCAGTCCCTTTTTATAAGCATCCCAGTCTGTTATTATATGGCGTGCGACACCACTTTCTATTGCGCTTTTTGCTACGGCTGCACTAACTTCGGTAATGAGACGAGGGTCAACTGGTTTTGGAATAAAGTATTTCGGTCCGAATGTAAGGTCATTGACATGATATACCTCATTCACAACGTCAGGAACCGGTTTCTTCGCCAAATCTGCGATGGCGTTTACTGCTGCCAGTTTCATCTCCTCATTAATTGCTTTCGCGTGTACATCAAGTGCTCCACGGAAGATATATGGGAATCCGATGACATTGTTTATCTGATTAGGATAATCGCTTCTTCCTGTTGATATAAGAACATCTGGACGGCTTGCCATTGCGTCCTCGTAACTGATCTCCGGTACAGGGTTCGCAAGTGCAAATACTATAGGATTATTATTCATGGAACGGACCATTTCCTGAGTAAGAATATTTCCTTTAGATAGTCCTACGAAGACATCTGCACCTTTAATTGCTTCCTCAAGAGTATGAATGTTTGTCTTGCTTGTTGCAAACATTTTCTTTTGTGGAGTAAGATTCTCTCTGTCTTTTGTTATGACACCCTTGGAGTCAAGCATGATGATATTTTCCAACTTTGCTCCAAGCGCAACATACAATTTTGTGCAGCTTATTGCGGCAGCTCCAGCTCCGTTTACGACAATCTTAACTTCAGATATGTTTTTGCCTGCGACTTCCAAAGCATTCTTCAGTCCAGCAGCAGATATAATTGCCGTTCCATGCTGGTCGTCGTGCATAACAGGAATATCAAGATTTTTCTTTAATCTCTCTTCGATATAGAAACATTCCGGTGCTTTTATGTCTTCAAGGTTTATTCCACCAAAAGTAGGAGCTATTTTCTCTACTGCTTCGCAGAATTTCTCCGGATCTTTTTCGTCTATCTCGATATCAAAGACATCAATGCCACCATATATCTTAAATAAAAGACCTTTTCCTTCCATTACAGGTTTACCACTCATTGCACCTATGTCTCCAAGTCCAAGAACGGCTGTACCATTTGATATTACAGCAACAAGATTGCCTTTATCTGTGTACTTGTAAACATCATTAGGGTTTTGTTGTATTTCAATACACGGATAGGCTACGCCTGGTGAATAAGCAAGACTGAGGTCTGTTTGTGTATGATATGGTTTTGTCGGTTTAACTTCAATTTTGCCTGGACGTCCATTCATATGATAGTCCAATGCACTTTCTTTTGTTATTTTTACCATAACTATATTATTTATTTTAAGATTTTGGCGTTGTGTTTAATAACGCAAAGGTAATAAAAAACTATTAAAGCGATTTCCGTTTCACATTTTTTTTATAACTTTGTCACAAAACAAAATTTTATGCAAAAAAACAGTTCCGTGACAAGCTATAGACAGCAATTGCGCGAGAAGATTCTGAAAATCTCTATGGAAGAGTTCAAGAGCAAGGGAATCAGAGCCGTCAAGATGGACGATATTGCTGCGCTATTGGGTATCTCTAAACGTACGCTGTACGAGATATACTCAAATAAAGAGGAACTGTTGCTTGAGTGTGTTAAGTTTCAAGAGGGACAATATGACGCATATATGGCATCCTTTGAAAAGGACCCGTCTAACAATGTTATTGATATCATAATAGAATTTTATAATAAACAGATACAATGGCTGTCAGATGTGAATCCTTTATATTTCTCAGATATACAGAAATACAGTCAAGTTGTATCATATTTTGAACGCAGAGATATTGAACGTAAACAGGATAAAATGATATTTTATCAGCGTGGAATACGTGAAGGTGTCTTTCGTGATGATGTGGATTATGATGTGCTGTCACGTATATTGAAAGCGTCTATTGACTATATCAAACAAACACAAATGTATAAAGAATACGATTTGACTCGTATTCTTAACAATATAATCATGTTGTTTATACGTGGTGTTTGTACTTATGATGGCATAAAACAATTTGACGCATTAATGAGTTCACGTTTATAAACGCACCGCACTTTTCACACCTTTTATTGTTCTTAATTTTCTTAATAATGCCTCCAGCTTTGATGTATCATCTATCTGGATTACTATATTACCTCTGAACAGGCCGTCGTTACTATCAATATTTATCGAACGCATCACAATCTTTTCTTCCTTGGATATTATGCTCGTTATATTGTTCACAATTCCAATATCATCATTACCGATGATTCTTAATGTGATGTTATATTGTGATGAACCTTTACCGCTCCAACGGGCCTTCACGATTCTGTATCCAAAGCGTTTTCTTAGTTCTGGCGCATTAGGACAATTGGTGCAATGTATCTTTATTCCACCATTTATTGTTACAAAGCCGAATATCGGGTCTCCGTATATTGGATGACAGCATTTTGCAAGTGTATAATCGATACCTTTAAGATTTTTGTCAATGACAAGTACATCTTCATGGCCAGGGGCCGTTTCGTCGTCATGATTTTCATAGCTAAATTCCTCGGCTGACCGTACAGTATTTGTATTGTTCAGATTCAAGTCATGATTTCTGACTTCAATGTATGTTTCTATTACATCGTTTACATCTATTTTCTCGTCAGTAAGCTGCTTGTAGAAATCGGATGTTTCCTTGAACCCTAATTTTTTAATCATATGGGCCATGGTACTCTCATCCATTTCTATTTTTCTGTTCTTGAGCTTTCTGGCAATCATTTCTTTTGCATACAAGCCTTCCTTCACTTGCGTCTCTCTCAATGCAAGTTTTATCTTGGCTTTAGCTCTACTTGTTTTGACAATATTAAGCCAGTCGCGTTTTGGCTTTTGGTTATTTTGTGTGATGATTTCAACCTGGTCTCCTGAATGCAGTATTTCTCTTATCGACACATTCTTGCCATTAATTCTTGCGCCGACACATTTATTGCCGACCCCAGAATGAATATGATAAGCGAAATCGAGTACAGTTGCTCCTTTGGGAAATTTGAACAAATCACCTTTAGGGGTGAAAACAAACACTTCATCTTCATACAAATCCATTTTGAACTGGTCCATCAATTGCAGGTCATCGTTTGTCTCGAGTGCACTGCGTATGTTGTTCAGCCATTCATCCAGTCCGGTTTCCCCTTTTATGCCTTTGTATCTCCAATGTGCGGCAAGTCCACGCTCAGCTATTTCGTCCATACGTTCAGTACGAATCTGTACTTCCACCCATTTGTTCTCAGGTCCAAGCACAGTTATATGCAGACTTTCATATCCGTTGGATTTAGGAACAGAAAGCCAGTCGCGAAGTCTTTTGGGGTTTGGCATGTACATATCAGTGATTAATGAATATGTCTGCCAACATAGCATTTTTTCCTTTTCTATAGGCGAATCAATTATTATGCGGATTGCAAACAAATCATATATTCCCTCAAATGCGCATTTTTGTTTCTTCATCTTCTGCCATATAGAGTGGATACTTTTAGTACGACCTTTTATATGGCATTTTATGCCAATTTTTTGTAGTTGTTCTTCTATTGGTTTGATAAATCTTTCTATATAAGCATCACGCGATTTCTTAGTGGCGTTAAGTTTTTCCTTTATAGCATAATACACGTCGTGCTCAAGATATTTCAGGCTTAAATCTTCAAGCTCGCTTTTCAGCTTATATAATCCAAGTTTGTGAGCGAGTGGGGCATATAGATAGCTTGCCTCTTCAGACACTTTCCGTTTTGCATCTTCATTCTCCGTATCTCTTATCTGACGCATCAAGCATACTCTTTCGGCAATCATAATGAGAATCACACGCATATCTTCTGCAAATGAAAGAAGAAGACTTTTGAAGTTCTCGCTTTCTATAACAGGATTCTTGCTATACAGATCTTGTATCCTCACGAGTCCGTGTATTATCTGTGCCACACCTTTGCCAAAGATTTCTTCTATCTTCTTCGCAGTACTGTTGTCATTGGTGACTATATTGTATAATAATATTGCCAATACACAGTCTCGCTTCATGCCGATTTCCTGCAATTCAATCTCAGCTGTCTGAAAACTAAGCAATATCGGGTTAAGTCCGAAAACATCACGTTCGATCTTATTTTCATTTATCGAATTCTCAATGATTGTTCTCAGATTCTTCTCGTCATCAACCGTGAGAGCGTTTTCCATATTATCACGTAAGTATCTGATAATCCGTACCAGCTCTCTCTTTTCTTCTTTTGTGAATCTTAATATTTCTGCCATAACAATGTTTACCTATATTAACGTGAGTTCGACGAATTGTAAGTGTTTGTAAATTTGGTGATTAGCGAAAATT